>Ga0056128_1002282_pt1 | contig 22586 bp, 7 predicted proteins | sample WorMetLIZISLAND2_FD_71113 | JGI IMG/M metagenome (GOLD analysis project Ga0056128, IMG submission 71113) | Marine gutless worms symbiont microbial communities from Max Planck institute for Marine Microbiology, Germany - Olavius geniculatus... ... | reverse complement strand
AAGTCTATATCATTCACAAGGCGGCGCCACGGTACTGGCGTTGGTGGCGTGGCGTAGTTGTTAACGCGTTTCGGCTGAAACGAAGTTACTCTACGCCGGGCCCGGTTAGTACTGCGATGGATGACTGCCTGCGTGTAGGAACTACTATAGGCTTTCGCGCGTCCCGTGAGCATTAGCTCAAATTTTTTGGATACTTTACTTTAATGGTTGGAAAAAAACTTCGTCTATCTATTCGTCCGAAAAATGTTTTTCTATTTGAATGCAAGTTGATATGATAGTTAGAGGTCGATAAGTATTCGATGGTATGCCAGATGTCAAGGTCAAAGGCATGAAACATTAACAGTTTTTTGAAGTCTGTCTCCTCCGCCATTTACAAAAAGCTGGCAAGTATTCCCAAGTATTCCATCCTCAAACTAGGGACAGTATTAAAATTGTGACATTTAGCGTAGTTTTTTTACGTTACGTGACTTTTAACGTCACTGGTCACGTTTTACACCACGTTGCGAAACCAATACAGACGAATCTTAAACAACTGTACAGTCTTATAGGCCTACATGACCATTTCTTTCACACTGAAGAGTTTGCGCTGAACGGTGCGTTTCTGAAAAAATTCACTTTGTCTTCGTGTTTTTTATAGTTTATTTAAATTACAGCTAGTAAATGTTGATACATTTTGGCCTACGCCAGACACTAAACTATTAGATACATGTAGCATTTTCCATATCATCCCAGAAAGTTTACCAGACCACGAAACCCTGTTCAATGCAGTTTCACTGTAATGTGTAGCACGACTCATAAAAACGCCAATCACGCGCCACTTTGGTCGTCACCAATAAAACATAGACATAGTAGGACTCAAAGAAATAAGTGTGTTCAATACAAAAGTAGATAAAAATACACGAAAACATGTAAGGCTGATTACACAGCAAATACTTGCATTACACGATTGTCAGTCACGATAAAAATAATTTTAAAATTATGTCACATAAATCGGTAAACGGATAGATAACATCAATTAAGTACAAATCAGTTGTTAATAATCTTCATAAATACTATCGCAATATTTTTGCATTTTTTTACATATTTAATATACCGGGTGGCCCATAAAAAACGTCCCAAACTTTGTGTGACTATAACGGCGCGTATACTACATGGAAATAAATGTCCTTTTGCGCATTTGTAGATCAATATATACTCGTATTAACTTACAAATTTCAGTGACATCATCAATGATGCCACTGAATGCCGTTTTATGACTTGAGGTGAGTTAAAAGTCGACAGCATTCCATCATATCGCATCAGAACATCTCAAAAATTTTTTTGAGACAACACACACAATCCAATTAGCTCACATGAATGGACACCGCGTTCGCTAAATTTTGTAACAAACTGAATCTTTATCTATTTGCATTTATTTTATTTTATTTTATTTTATTTTATTGATTTGGCCCATCTTTAGTAAGCAGGACCGGGACAGTACAAAAGTGGATTGTAGCCGGAAACGGCGCCATTCAGTCTGTTCAGCCTCTCAGTCTGTCAGTTTGTTGTCTGTATTCGTAGGCTACGTTTGTAGTTGTCGTGTTTTAGAGTCTGATTGTCGGCCGGTTTGGCCAGTATCGATGAAAGTAGACGATGTCCGAGAAGCGTTGGAACGTATCACAAGATACATACAAAGATCTGAATGCTGAGTTGATCCTACTGTACTTGTGCATTGTTAGATTTGTCTTAGAAGAGAAAGTTCTCGAATAATCGTTATCAAAGTATTCCTGTGGTTTAGTCTTTCCCAGTTTCTTTTTATTTTTGGCGTTTAGTTACTAAATTTTAACGGCATTTTTTCATTTCACATTTTTATTTTTTATTTCTTATTTTTTTCATTTCACATGACTCATTTCTCATTTCTCATTTTCTTATTTCTTATTTCCCATTTCTTATTTTTCATTTCACATTTCTCATTTCTCATTTCTCATTTTCTTATTTTCTTATTTCTTATTTCTCATTTCACATTTCTCATTTCTCATTTCTCATTTCTCATTTCTCATTTCTCATTTCCCATTTCCCATTTTTTATTTCTCATTTCACATGTTTCATTTTTCATTTTTCATTTGTTATTTTTCATTTCTCATTTGTCTCCAAACATCGAACGATTATACTAGAACAAGTGTTGCGTTGAACTTGCTATTGTGATTGATGGCTTACATGATCTGATGTTTAGATCCTGGCGTCCAAGTTGAATGTTTTAGAATGTTGAACGTTTGATTGCTAGTACCGTTGTTAAGTACTTGAACCTGCTGTCTTTTCGTATTTTATTGTCAAACCTCGAATGGAATAAACTTAGTATTTCTTTTATTTTTTTATTATTATTTTTGTCTCTTCTTTTCTAAAAAAATTAAGTCACACGTTTTGGTAATCGGCCACACCCTCAGCGGACCCACATATACAGGTCGGACAGTTAGCAACCCTGAGATGGACGAGGCAAAGAAAAACCTAGAACTTCGGACTGTAGCCCCTCGCACCCAGTGGTCGTGGGACCAGAATGTTACAAATGTCGCCCAGTCCTGGAACCAGAGCGTTACAATTTGACTCTGCTAAATTACTTAGTTTGGGACGTCTTGCAAGAACATGGTTTATGAAGATGGTGTGAACCGTTTGCGAATTTCAAAGATTTTCAGAATATTATTAGAAACAAATGGCATGATGTCGACATCAGACAGTCAGAATCAGAAAAGCCGTGTTGCAGTGAAAAAAGCGTTTATCAGCAATGGCAAAGCAGAATGGAGGACTTATTCAGACATTTTTTGCTGATTAGCTGATTGATGCTTTGGCCTGTTGTGACGTTTTGCTGTAGCCTGTGTACGAGCAGCAACGTAAATGGTGAGTCTTTTGGATAATTTGCTTTATGATGTGTATCACTCTTTTGTTTTTATTTCGGCTAATATGGAAGTGTTTTAAGCAAAAATTTTCTGACATATTTCAAGATGTTTGCTAGTTATAAGATGTTTGCTTTTGGGCTGATTTATTTCGATGATTCCGCTGCATAATGCATGCAAATGTTCGGAACGTTTTTTGAGCCACCCCGTATAATTCCGTAAACAAAAGAATTTAGTCAAATTGTTGCTGCTGCTGTTTGGTGACGACTAGTAAACATTTGCCACTGTCCTGATAAATTCTGAACTGGCTCAGTTTAATTATTTTATATAAACAGAAATGATTTAAACCAATTTCAGTTTTTGATAGAATATTTAAATTTTTCTTAACAACAATAAGTAAGCGTCTCATACAGTGATACTGGTACATGTACCATACATTAAAATGCGTTTACCCTATATGAGTCTTTCTGAGGTAATGGTCGAGAATTTAAAACTTTACTCTCATATAAGCCGCGTAATCATTATCGTTGTAATATATTGCGACAAAAAGCAGCAAACACACTGAAGAAAAATAAATAGTGCAGTTATTTAAATTACAGTTTAGCATCAAACACGAGAACTATTCATAGTGATGCATGTAGAGCTCAGAAGCAAAAATAGTTAAAACTGCAAACCCTTTTTTACACAGTTAAGACTATCACAATAATTAGGTTCGTAACACGCAAGACTATTTTGTTTACACATAATTATGTCCAGCGGGCGTACTGTGCTTTGTCACGTCATTTGTTTCTGACAAACGAACAATTCTACAAAACACGGTAATTGTAATAAACGTTTAAGACTTATAAACGTTCCTTTTTATAATTTTTGTTTGTATAAAGACGAATTTTAACGTTTTTTAAGTTTAAGTATTTCATAGGTCTAAATGTCTAGCGGTTAAGATAAAATGACAATAATTTGAAGTACCGGTATGGTATTAAGTAAGTGACATGTTATTAACAAAATAATAAAGAAATGTATTTAGATTAATCAGAGTTATGCATGACAGCAAAAATTTGCTAAATAATATTATTATCATCATTTATTTATCAAAAATGCAAATACGTAAATACGCCAAAATACAAAACATAGCTGGCAAGGTACACCATGCTTAAAACAGCACTTGTGGCAGTCTTAACTAATATACTACATAACCCGAAAAATAACAATGCACATGCATGTTAAATCGTACTAAAATAAAGCAAAATCAGTGCACCTTAAATATGTGGAAAAATTGACACTATTTAATCAACCCTTGTCGTAAACAAACAGAAAAAAATAACTGCAATGCGTTTTTAGTTTAATGTACAAGTTAACTGCTTTTAAAAATTGTTTTTAACGACTACTAAAACTGTACAGAATTAAAGGCGTAGCCATGCAGAAATTTGGTTTAGAGAGGTATACATTTTAAAAAGTTATTTTAAAAGTTTGGAAACAATAATGACGTCATTGTTGAAAAACTACTTAGCCTAATTTTATTAGGGGAAGTGACTATACACTGTGTCTCAAAAAACATCCCGACTTTTTTGACTGCAACTTGAGAACCAATTATCAGATTTTGATAATTTTTGGTACGAGTATTCCCGACACAACTTGCTATCAAATGACCATTAAGTCTCCCACCTCACCCAACGTTTGTTTTTGCACTACTTGAGGAAAACACAACCAACGAAATATCACTTTTTATCCAGTGCTATATGACTGCTTAACAGTGGCGTCATTTCACTAAATCCTTGTGGGGTCACTCTTTTCCCCTTCTTTTTTTTCTCCCCTCCTTCTTTTCTCCTTCCCTTTTACCTTCTTTCTCCCCTTTCCCTCTTCCCTCCTTTCCCCTTTCCTGCCCTCCCCTCCCCTTAAAAGTAAATTCCCTTAAATGCAGCTATGGGTCTGGGGGAGCGCTGTAAGCTCCCCCAGCGAGGTCTGGGGCGGAGCCCCAGCCGAAATCAAATTTGGTGCATTTTCAGCCTTAAAATGTGACATCTCGTGGTAACAATTTGAATGACTTCTTTGAGAATCAGTTGACCAAATTTCATGCAGTTTACACAGTAAATGCATATAACAGTCATTAACATACCAATAAATCTAACACGTCTCCATTCTAGCAACCTTGCATGTTCTACAACACACTTGAACTGACAAAATTATACTCAACTGATGAGTCCAACTGCTAGGGTAATAAATCGCGCTTACGTATACATGTATTATGCTTAGTTTACGTGTTGCCATTTAAAAACCATTAATCAACCAAAGTCTATTGCAAGCACACGTCCTATGTCTCATCAGAAAACTACTGAAACACAGCAAAAAAGAACACAAATTTTACATTTTAGCTGTTTCACGTTTAATCAAAGGTACAACTTACAAAGAAAAAACTGAAATCATAAATCCTTGGAAGGTCCGTTGACCCCCGAACCTCCCTAAATGACGCTTCTGTTGCTTAATTAACATAACGCGTAAAAACACATTTTGTTCACATTTCTAACAATTTGGCTGACAATTCATTTAGTTGTCTATTTTTTAAAGTGAGCCTGCAGTAAAATTGCTTGAAGTGTTTGCCCACTATGGGAACACAGGCAAGGAGACTCTTTCTACATTCATTTTGTCGGGGATGTTTTTTTAAGTTTTCTGTTTATTTCAACACATATTTCGCTTGATCTGCTTAGGTAGCGCAGAAGCGGATAGTGGGTGAGGTGGAAAACTAAATAGTCATTTGATGGCAAGTTGTGTTAGAAATATTTTTGCCAAATATTATTAAAATCTAATAATTGATTTTCACGTTAAAGTCAAAAATGTCGAGGATGTTTTTGAGACACAGTGTATATTGTATACACCTCGTCGCTACGCCCCTGCAGGCCCGCCAAGAAAGGAGGTGCGGAAGATAAGCCCCGCCGTCGCTCAAAACACCAGAATGCGTTATTTCAAAAAAAAATTCAATTTTTTTTCTTAAGGGGCCCGCGAAAATGTTTTCCGGGTCTCGCTGTATCGACGATCCTGCGTTCCCGTACACAACTGCACACCAAAAAATGCATGCGATATCCAGTTATTAGCAGCAGTTCTTGGAAAGCTGTGGAGTGTATCGGCTGTATCCTCCATAGATGGAAGGAAATAGTTCCCACGCTGTTCTTCCATTCTGGCAATATCATCGGCAAAAACTATCACTGTTATAAAATGTCAAGCATATGCAAAAAGAACATCACTATTGTCCGCTATTGTAGCGAATGCTTCCTTTAACTTTTGTTTTAATCGATTTAATAGAATTATATGAAAGCACACTATGGGTAAGCATGCCTCTAAATTATAAATAAACAGGGTTCGCGAAAACAAATCTGATAAAGTTGTTTGCCATTTTCTGGGCAACAGCTTTAAATTTTAACGCGAATTTTCACGCACTTGTTTACACCTGCATGTTCAGGCTAAACGGCATTTGATACTCCATTGCAAAGTTGTTGCAAATTTTTTCCTTAGACGACATCGTGATTTTGCATTTGCACGTTTGAAAACTTAACGCTGTAATAAAGTAGGTCTGTTAAAAGCAACTGTGTGCACTGTGCATTTTGTTGTTTGTGAAGTAAAACAAACGTAGACTTTATAAGCAAAGTCCGTAAAGTCTTTTGTTCACTTTTTCGTCAAAACTGAAATCCATTGCTAAACACATGCAGGCCTTGCAGGTAATCTGAGACAACTTGCCATCAACAAAGCTGTTAAAAACTTCAATAATTAAAGATTAAGTGCGTGCGTGAAAACTGTTTATTATTTTGTTAGAATGACAATGTTTTTTTTCTGCAGAGCAAACATCTGCATGTGAACGTGAAAAATGATCACGTGGCGACTTTGTCGCAGTTAACGATAATAAAATGCTTTTTGGCATTTTTACGCGACTACTAAAACGCTGCACATTGCACAGTCTTGCGTTAAAATTCCACATGTTTGCTCAAAAAATAGCAAAGAAAGGAATTACTTTTGGCGTATCCTGTACAGTGTGCGGCAATAAAAACACCACATTAAACAAATATTATTATTCTTGTATAACAATATTTTTTTACAAATTGTTCACAAATTATTTCCGAAACAATTTGCCACTACTGTTGCAAATGTTATTTTATTTTCGTTGTTCACAAGTAGCACAATTTTGAATATAAATAAAACTATTTTTTGCGCAGACAAATAAATCAGTATAATCTAACTTTGAGCACACAACACGTTTGCAATGCTAACAAAACACGATTTTTTTTAATTTCTAAACAGTAATATCACAATCGTTAAGTTCGTTAAACCATTTTACAGTGCTTGTTCAAAGTGTCCATCTTTTGCGTTGATGCAAGCGCGCAGACGCTTGCGGAAGCTGACGACTGATTATCGGATCGCTTTTTGCGGCAGCTCGACCATCAAAAGTGCTGTCTCCAGTTCTGTCATGTTTTTTGGCTGCGGATCCAGGCTGTTTAATTTGTCATTCAACCACAAACATTGTAGTCAAACAGATTTAATTCACACAGAAAATGTTTACTTGCTGAAATTACGTAGATGTGTTTACTTGAAAGTAACGCATTAAAAACAAAACATGCACAATTTGGGCACGCTTTAGTATTACTAGATGATACTTGTTCCGCCTGTGGCACTTTTTTAAAAATAACATCTGAAGGTTTCGTTCAAAACCATTCAGCCGTTTGAAGAGATGGTAAGTAAGTAAGTAAGTAAGTACGTGCATATTTAAAGTGCACAATATCAGCCAGTGGCCGAATCTGAGGCACTTGGCTGAGCTGCTAGGGGGAGCAGTAGTCTTTGTAGTGGGGTGTTTTCTATTGCCGCACGCTGTACGCCGGAACTATTTTTGGGACGAAAAACAGATTCCTACAGGTACACAGTCCGAAGAGTCTGAAGAGAGTTGAGCATTCTTGTGCAAATGTAATTTAGTAGTATCCACGTGCAAAATGCTTAATTTTTACATTATCCAGAGACCGTCAAAACTATAAAAAAAATCAACACAGTAGCCTATGTCCGATTACGCACGACAGCAAACTAAGCGCATCTTAGCTATTATAAAGACGTCTGTCCGTGTGTCAGTCCGTCCGTCCGTATGTCTGTCTGTTCGTCCGCCACACTGTGCAAGCTAGGATTACAAAGTCTTCACCGTTGGCTACTTCAAATGTACTCTAGTTTTTTTGTGTTACTACTTTGTGCAGCTGGGTAAGAAAATTCACCTAAATCTAATTTGTCAAAAAGGGGTACCACCTAAAAAATCGTTGATTTACCCCTGTTGACTCGTCTAGTACAAAAACGGTTGCAAAAAGCACAAACTTGTTGCTTAATATAACAAGCATTGCTAACGAGCTTTTCGGTGGTAACGACATCGATGACCTTAAACGACAATGTATCCTTAAAACATAGGGTGTTAAGTAATTTGTTTTGTAATTTTAGGCTGCGATGTACATTTCGAGAGTGAACTGCGTCAAAATGGCTGAATAGAAACCAAGACAGTTTGCGTCTAAATTTTTTAACAGTAAACGTAAGTTATAGCAGTTTAAATTTCTGCTGTCTATGTCTAAAAAGCGTCAAATTTGGGTACCCGTTCAAAATGAGCGACTTCTGCTACTATCCACTAATTTAGCGTAAATACGGTTGCAGATAAACACAAACATGCTGCTTATTGCAACAAGCGCTTTCCGGGGAACCAACAATGATGACCTTAAACGACCTTTAAGTTTAAAAAACAGATTTTTTTTCAAAATTTTGTTGCGATTTTAGCCTCCGACGCATATTTTAACAGTAAGTTGCACCGAAATGACTGCAAATAGATCAGGACAACATGTATGTACAAAAAGCCCAGCTAACCAGCTAATGTAAAGGGAACGCGCGACAGCGGTGCATGTTTGAAGGCCAATGCGAACCAATCGAAGATCACCGATCCGAGGAACGGACATTAGACACGATTCATTTACATACGCCAAATGGCGCAACCGGTCTCGCGTAACTGCTGCCGTTTGAGCGGCCGAAAGCGCGCATTTTGAAGGAGTACCTAAATTTGACGCCCCCGTATAAAGGACTCTTTGAACGCAAGGAGCTTAAATTTAAACAAGTGAAAACTACGTTTAATGTCGAAAATTTTATACGCAGGTTCTCCTGGTCTATCTCCAGTGATTTCGGCGCAATTGGCTGTTGAAATGTGTGTCGCAGGCTAAAATCGCCAAAAAAGTCAATAAAACACCTATTTTGGCGTTCATTGTCACCTAACATTATTGATTTCCGTACCAATCGCAAAACAGTGTACAACTCTTTCTTAGTGATCAATAGTAACCTTAGCCCTATCTTGCACCGTTTTCAAGATACGGCGACTTATTGGCTAAATATCGCAAATTTTTCCTACTTTTCTCTCATTTAGCGCCCTCACTCGGGTGAAATTTATGGAAAAGTTTTACGGATCCTAAAACTATAGTTTTCAGGCAGCCGACGGTGAAGATTTGGTGATCTTAGCTTTCACCGTTTTTGACTGACCCATCTGCGTGACAGACAGACAGGCGGACGGACGGACAGACAGACATAATTGCGATGACAACGACTTGTTACAGCAGTAGCTGCTGTCATACGTAAATTTTTTTTAGCATAAAACGTAGATTATAGCAGTTCAAGTTTCGACACCTTACGTTCAAGTAATCTTCCCTACCGGATCGTCAAATTTGGGTGCCGTCGCAAAATGCATTATTATTTTATCGCACGGCATGGATGCTGTCGCGCGTAACTTAAGCTTTGCTCAGATTACTTATTTTGGATTTGTCAAGCTTATACAGGAAACACGACTGTAAATCCTTGAAGTAGGAAAATTCGCTTCGTGCCTATAAGGTAGACGCGTATAGTATTCGTACTTTAATAATTATTGCTCTAATGAATATGGTATGTGAGTTGCGAAAATATATACAATACTTGCCGGATGTGCGGAGATGAAAAACCCACCAGGGCAAACGACACACATTAATAAGCCGATGGCTGAGCATACGATGAGCACCACTGTAAAAACAATGTTTGGTGAACTCATATCATACAGCTTTCAATTAAATACTGTAAGACCTATGCATCTTACGACAGCTTCACTTTATTAAACTGCATTGACTGCAGAGTTATCAAGTCAATTTGCTATAGTCCTCAACTGTGTCAATATAATAAAAGGTAAACAGATATCGATAAATTTGTTTGCATAAATTAGTTTTATGTACTCGTACTTTATACATGATGTTAAATAACAACAGTTGAAAGTCAATCTACTTGTGCTCATCAGTTAATTTAATCATATTGAAATTTTATCCAACTTCGGCGTGGCACAAAATGTACAACAGCTTTTTTATGCATGAACTTTTCAAATGCAAACAGATCTATGTAAAAGAGGGATGTGTCGGTTTAGAGTGGGAACTGCGATTGGTTGTGACGTCATATGAACGTCGTCACCATGGCGACGCATCATCAGCATCTTTATAAAACGCTGCAGCGTAGTGCAACGCTGTGTTACGCTGCAGCGCTGTGTATCGAGGCCACAGGCCAAGATGAGACCCGGAGGGCCAAAAATGGAAGCCGTAGGCCGAAATCAAGGCCGCAGGCTGAGTTGAGGGCGAAAGGGCCAAAAATGGAGGCCGCAGGCCGATACTAGGCCTATGGCAAAGATCAAGCGGACAGGGAGACTCGGCAGCCTAACAAAGCTATGTTTTCGTTTGACCAAATAATTAGCTGCCGGATAGCGATAAAAGAAACGTAACATGCAGCGTCGTCAAAGCGGCAAATTGATCTAAACATAGTTCGAAGCCTATATGCTGTTTGTTTCATACTTACATGTCACAGACACTGCTGGTCCCATGACAATCGTAAATGGCTTGTCGGCAACTGCAAAACATTAAATTAACACTTTAGGTAATTAATTAATTATTGTTATCTTAAAATGCAAGAGCTAAGTTTTGACTTCTGCTTAAACCGGGCCTATGCAATGAGAGTACGTGCACCGTGGCTGACGTAAGCCTAACATTAAAAAATAATTATAAAAGCAAATATGCAACGTCTAAACTGCTATAATATCAGCATTTAGTAGCAATTAACTTACAGAGTATAAACAGTTACGCACCGAATATGTAGAGTTATCGTTACGTCATGGGCTTACACAGTAGTTACCTTCGTGTGGAGGCAACACGTCGTGTGAGCTTACACTACTATGTTCGTTCATGTCTACACACATCAATTCCATGTGCAAAGTTTAAGCATAGGCTTAAAATTTATTGACTGATTGCTGCAAAGTAAAATATGTCATAAGTCAGTAATTTTTAGTGAAGATAATTATTTAAGAATAAGCGCAATGTCAATGATAAGTTTATACAAAGGCGCTGACAGCACGAGCTAAACAGTTTCTTAATGTTTTTGAACCAATGTATGTAATAGTCTTTAAAATACTGTAATTTAAAAAATTGAAGACGTCAACTTAAAAGTAACAGTAAAAGTGATGTCACTGAATCATGCTAAATGCACCAATTATTTTTAAAAATAAACACAAATTTATACAGCAGTGAAATAAAAAAAAACGAGTGCATAAGATCTGGAAAGTTGTGCATTTTCGTAAAGTGCGTTTATGCATTAGTAGAGCAAAAACAAAGCAGAAAAAAAACAAAACATAAGAAGTACATAAAGAGAAAATTTAAGACTGTTTTATACGCGCTACGACTTTCTTGCTATGATCGTCTTAGAGTTGATTTACTGGAAGATAAAGATTTACAATATCAACAAGTATGTTTAGTTGTTAAAATAACAATAAAAATTATTATGTTTTGTGGAAAAAAACTGTTTCAATAATAATGGCATAATGACATAAATAACACAAAAGCGATTATTTATTTAAGCAGTAATATACAATGATATAAATAATATAAATAATATTTTGTATACTACAGAGTAGGCCAAAAAAGTGTCACTTTTTACTGGCCCACTCTATGGACCACGTTGTATATAAACTAATATAAACAAATAATAATAGTACCTGAAACTTTCAGATGCAAAATTCGTAAGACGCCATGTTTAGTATCTCTGCATGAATAGATACCTGTTTCTTCCACGGTAAAGTTTTTAATAACCAAACCCTTATCCGCTGGATTCGTTTTGGAGAAGAAATATTTGTTGTCTGCTTCAAAACCGTTGACCATGGCTCCAGCGGAGCAGATCTGCTTTGCTAAAGAGTTCTCTGAGCGCTGATAGAACCATTCGATTGGCTGCGACGTTGAACAGTTTAGCGTCACTGACTGACCGATTGGAACAACGACACGATCACTGTCATCAGCTGTGCACACAACATACCGTGTCGGTATATAAAATATACGTGAAATTTATTAGAATACAAACTGTATTTTAATATTTTTATTGACGTCTTGGCAACCGCTGGTCCCATTCTGGAACGACTGTAAATATCAGAAATGTGTGAAAATCGGTAGGCCTCTCGTCTCAGTTGATCGACTCGTTTTGTTCTTTGAATCCATTGGTCCATCCTGTTTTTTTCTCTGTTGATCACCTTGCTGCGGTCCTAGTTTATGACATAATTGAGAGAAATGGCATGGTCTGTGGCTGCAAAGGTGTTACTAGTATGCAATACTACTTTCCATAAGCAATCGTTTTTAGTTAGATGTTTTTTTTTATTTTTATATAGTTGATCTCCAAACTTTGTAATGATTTTTTGGTCATTTGTTGTATAAATAGTTTGCCGCTGCTGGTGTTCTTTTGTCGAATTTATTAATATAATAGTGTGTGTGTTAAGTGTGTTTAAGTGCCATTCGTTTCAACTGCTGTTGTGAGTACAGTTGAGCACGGACTGAAAGTGTTTTTTCTCCATCTGTTTACCTGCTCATCATGTGATCTTGCAAATTTCCCATTTGTCATTGTAACCTATATCTGTTGACTCTGCATTCGTTGGCCCGTGAGTTTCTTTGCGATTTCTTTCAGTGATTTGTGGTCTTCTTTATTTGTTGTTTTTTGCAGCATTGTAGGCTAGTTATGCATAATTTACAGTACACAAAGCGCTCTTTGAGTTTTAGGATATAATGCAAAAGTTGATGCAGAGTGCAAAAATATTTGTGCTATATAACCAAGTAATTTGTACTCCAGTATGCGAGTAACGTATCGAAGCGTGGCTTCCGTTCAACGCAACGCACGCATAAAAGATAGGCATTAAGCTTACCAGTATTCATGTTGATTTATTTCGATGCGGAAGTTCGCAAACAACTCTACACCCGCAGCCGCACCGCGAGGTATAGTAAATAATAGATAATAGATAATGTGGGGCCAAAGTCAGGCAAGCCTGGACAAGCTTCAGCACATACTGACCAGGACCGATTGATTAGGCTATGTGACGCTATAGGCTAATATTTTATCTAAGGCCTAAAAGACTGCGTGTACAGTATAGACCCTGCGAACGGCGAATAGCATTGCATTTGTTGCTAAAATAATACGCAGCCAAGAAAATTCACCAGAAACTCACAAAATAAAATAAAATAACCCTGTACAAAAATTTCACGTGCATGCAACTATTTTTCGTCAATAAGTGAAGCGCATAATAAAACTGAATTTTCAGCGTAAATTTTACGTGTCGTCAAATTAAAACACGTGCAAAAATATTTCATCTCTTTTTGCGTCAGCCTGTATAGATGTACACCTACGGAGGTAGGTTACATAAGCCTATCCCGTTACAGCCGGTAAAAAACGCGATTTTTTAAGAAATTGCGTTCTCAAGGATAGACGACTTGGCAGAAATAACGACTACGACGGCTTGGGTTTTCCAGTGACGCATGGCAAGATCCAATCTAGCGTAAGCGTATTAGCCTAATGCGGTTAGGTTGCAACAATTATTGTAGTGTGTCACCAAGCAACCAAACAACCGTGTTCGGTAATATTTCTAGGCGGTTTTCCGTACAAGATCGAGAGTGGGCTACAACAACTGCGTAGTTAATTCATCGTAATCTTAATTGCACTCAAGACATAAATACGAAAATGTTTGACTACCGATTTAATTCACTTGATACGTGACTATAAGTTGTAAGCCTAAGTGCTGCACATACCGTAGTCACGAAATTCAGTCGATCAAACTTTTTATAGGCCCTAAAATCAGGAAAAAAATTTTAAATGCAAAAAACATTCTTGAAATAATTCAAAAGTTTTACTGCTAAAACATTTTTTAAAATTTGAGCTAATGCTCACGAGACGCGCGAAAGCCTATAGCAGTTCCGGTTAAGTAGTTTAGCTAAAAATTGGGGTGTTCACGCTAAGTTAATATACAAATGTTAAATTTTCTATCTGGATTGCACAACGATAGTTACGTGGCGCCACCTTGTGAATGACATAGACTTGTATCGCAGCCCAAAATCGCCAAAAAAATTATAAAACCCATATTTTGGCGTTCAAGGTCATTGAATTCGGCGCTAATTGAGAGCCAGTGTACGACTTCCTATTAGTGATTAATAGTAACCTAGGCCCTATCTCGCACCGTTACTGAGATACAGCGACTTATTGGCCAGAAATCGCAAATTTTGCCCACCCCTCTCTCATTTATCACTTTCGTTCGGGGTGACCCCCTTCGAATTTATAAAAAAGCTTTACTGTTTCTGAAACTAGAGCAAACGGTAAAGATTTGGTGATTTTAGCTTGCACCGCTTTTGACCCGTGTGACAGACAAACAGACGGACAGACAAACAGAATTGCGATGGCTAAGACGCGCTGAAAGCAGTAGCTGCTTTCGAGCGTAAAAACTAAAAAATAGTCAAGAGACCGCAAACCTTCGCGAAAGCTAAGCTATATCATGCATCTTTTCTTTGTGTTTGCCAGATGTAGGCACGACCAACATCTAATCACTTTTAAACGCCTATTAATCAGTTACTCAGCTCAGTTCAGCTCGTTTCTTTTTTTTGTACACGCCTTTAGAAAGATATGTAATTGCCGGCGTTTATCTATTTGTTTGTTTGTCAGCAAAATTACACAAAAAGTTACAGACAAATTTAGCTAAAATTTTAAGAAAGGTTAGACTAACCCAACTTAACCAAACAACGCTCGAAACGGTTAGAGCCAGGCGGGCGCACGGTAATGATGCCGACAATTTTTGTTGTTGCTTTGCATTTCGTGTTTTGTTATAATTGATATATATTTCGGTCGTTTTGTACACGCCTCAGAAATAGTCGAAAACAGCACTTTAGCTGAAAAAGTAAAAAATTGCAGTAGACTTCAAAATGCGTTATTTTTTTCTTTGTCCGAATGCAAGGCTTAAAACGTGTGCTTTTAGTTGCAGTCTGGTAAACAAGTAAAAACAGCTGAAATATTGTACACAGTTTTCCATTAAAAACTATACCGTGCGTTATTTTTCACATTTTTGCCAAAATGTGACTGATTTTAGTTTTTTTTATTAATAAGCTAAAGAGAAAAGTGTCTACAAAAATTTGATTGACTTTTCCACAACATCTGAGTGGTGTTGTTACACTACCGTGTAAAATATTATTTTTGAAGATAGTGCACCAAACGGCAGCGTACGTGCTTATATAAAACATTTAATTGAGTGGTTATAATAGCCTCTCAAATTTTGATCAACCGTTTCACTTTAGTAAATTCGCTGACTGTAAAAGAAAACAAGACGTGCACATACCTGAAGACATTTTATTGCAAGTTGCAAGAGCAATTAGTAAGTTGAATACTGGATATCCGACGCTTGCCATTTTGCACGCTAGTAAGCCCGTATGTAAGACTGCATGTTTTACGAACAAAAGCGAAAATGACCGCGCGCTCGATCCGTAGTTATAGTACTAAGTGCGATCTATATTATTAAGCTAACTGCGCAAAAATTCGATTAAATTATACACTGTGTCTCAAAAAAATCCCCGACATTTTTGACTGTAACTTAAAAACCAATTATCATATTTTAATAATTTTTGGTCAGAATATTTCTGACAGCACTTTCCATTAAATGACCGTGCAGTTTCTCACCTCACCCAGTGTATGCTTTTGCACTAGATAGAGAAAGCAGATCAAAGGAAATATGTGCTGAAATAAACAGAAAACCTGAAAAAACATTCCCGACATTATCGATCGTAACTTGAAAAACGATCGGCAGATTTTAACAATTTTTGGCAGAAATATTTCTGACACAACTGGCTATTAAATAAGTGTTTTAGTTTTCACCTCACCCAACGTCTGTTTTTGTACTACCTGGGGAAAGCAAAACAAGCATAATACGTGTTAAAATAAATTGAAAAAAAACGTTAATAAATTCCATCTATTTTAATATGTGGGCCCCAACAGCAGGTCTATTACAAGGTTTGACTGTCATCCAGCAGTGTGACTACAAGATGAAGTTTAGGAATGTTTAAAGAGTCAAGAAGCGATTGGTACAGCCTGCATTGGTCTGGAGCAGAACTTTATCGATACTGCTGTCACTGAATGGAGAAAGCGTCTCCTTGCCTGTATTCGCAAAGTGGGCCAGCACTTCAAACAGTTTTACTGCAGGCAGTTGAAAAATGGACTACTAGATAAAATGTCAGCCAAAGTGTCAGAAATGTAAACAAAATGTGTTTTTACGCGTTATGTTAAATTAGCAATCATATCGCATTGGATAAAAGAGTGATATTTCGCTGGTTGTGTTTTCCCCAAGTAGTGTAGAAACAATTTTATGCTAAGTGAAGAAAAAAAACTAAATGGTTGTTGGATAGCAAGTTGTGTCGGAAATATTCGTACAAAATTTTATCAAAATCTGATTATTGGTTTTCAAGTTACAGTCAAAAATGTCGGGAATGTTTTTTGAGACAGTGTAGCAGACCACAAGATCTGCCCGTGTCAGCAGCACGCTATCGTCACTCGTCACTTGACACAAAACTCAGCAATAACCATGGGTGTTGGGTATCAAACGTTTGTCGACTAAGCTTTTCCACAACAAATATAATTTACAGCTAATGATGATTGACAGCGGAAATCTATCAGTTTCACTCTGATTTTTGACGGACAGTTTTTTTTGCTCTCACTGCATGCTTAACGATAGGCCTACAAGCTTTGCATCTCGTGTCAATCCTGCATACCGACGGTAACCGTACGCTGCTAGGCGTAACGCCAGTAATGGGTGTTTACACGATTCAGCAAACGTCCAGCAAACTTCCAGCAAACGTATTCAAAATACACCTGTTAATGCAGGACGTGTGCTGGAAGTTTGCTGGCAGTTTGCTTGACGTTTGCTAGATCGTGTAAACACCCTATAACGTTTTGAAACTGCTGTGGTCGATGTTAAAAGTGTTTCTTTCAACTTTTAAATACTTTTCTTACACTCTGCATCCATAGTTCACATCTTGTTTATACGTAGACACAACAACATAATATTATTAGGCCTAATGCTGTGCTCACTGTGGATAATAAAATATAACATGATAAAATAAATTACAATTATTATCATTGTATTTCAGTAGAACAATTTCCCAGAGTCACAAATTTTACGTTATATTTTAGCTTTTCAGAGACGAAATGTTTTCGGCGCTATTACCACGAAAAAATGTTGTAAAATTTAAATGCGAACTGGTCTGTTCTGTCGCATTTTTTCATGTTGGCAACTTTCTAGTGTCTGCTTTTTGTGAACGAAAACTGACGCAACGACGTGGGCGTAGGGCCTATTGCATTTTGATGGGTTAGTGCGCCTTTGATATCTGTAAATTTCGTCCATAGTTACACGTGTTACCGTGGCCTGGTGCTGTCAATCTTTGTATGTAGGCCTATGTTTGACCACTTGCAAGGATGCGCACAGCCGCAGGCCAAACAGCATTTAGTTTAAGAAAAAAGGAAATAAATTGGTGTAGCACAGTGTTGCAATGTTGCATGGCTGTTTGTTGAGGTTCAAATCAAACTCCAATCATAATTTTTGGATTCTGTGATTTGCTTTTTTTACATTTGAACTCTAAATTTAGGTGAAACTTTACGCTCAAAGTAGGCCTATATTTTGCTAATCAGTGCATATCATCATTTTCATTATCATTTATTTACACAGAACCAAAAATACCAAAGTGAAAAAGAAGGCCCTAATGACAAATCAAGCACATGAGAAGCACCTAGTCAAACAAACAAGTTGCGTCTAAGCTCACAGCCTAGTGGGCCTACTAGGACTATATAACAATCATGCAAGATAAACATTAAGCCTACCTAACGATATGACTATCATAGTATAGCACATTATAACTCGGTCATTTTAACTAGTAAACATCTGCTAAATCTGCTAAACATGCACAATCAACTAAAATACATAAAATCAAAAATAATATTTCTCCGGTGGAGAACAAAAAAAATAAAAGTTGTAGAAAGAAAAAATAAAAAGATAAAACAGGGAATAGTAGAATAAAAAGAATGTTAGGCTACTCGAAATTCTGAATACGCTATATAATTGCGTATACACCCTGAATCAAGTGAAACCAGTGACGTTCGGGTGTTCAAATCCGAACAGTGTGTAGTCGACGGCGTACAGTGTGTACAGAGCTTGTACGTCTGCGGCCGGTACACTTGCATACATTTGCTGCAAGAAGTGACCGGACTTGCGGTGACCGCTGTCAGCCGGGAACGTGACGTTGGCGACGCGATGACGCTGTCCGACGTCCATTATACGTGATTTGAGCCTGCTGACGACGTAGCCGGCGTCTTCGCGTAGCGTCTCGTAGTGCCCGATGACGTCCCAGCGGTACTGGCACACACGACACAGCTGACTCTGTGGCATCCAATGACGATCCAGCACATTTCCAGCGGCGTGCTGGTCCAGCACGTAACGAACGAACTCCGCAAATGTGACATTGTAGTGCCTTATCGACCGCTTGTAGTCGCGTGGTCGATACTGTTTAACAATCCTAGCATCAATCGACCTGTTGGGGTCTTTCTGCAGCTTGTCGCGGTAGGCGGACACAAGCCTCTCGAGTGGTTCACGGACGAACATAAATGTAAAGTAGCGGCTGTCTGCAAACCGCCAAATTCTGTACTTTGACTTTACAGAGGCGAGCGTGCGCATATATCGGTAAACCGTCGTCATTTGTAACTGTTTGCCGATCTGGGATTCGGATATCTTGCCGGTAAGCAAGATAAGGGTTCGCTTCCAGTTGGTGCACGAGACTTTGCCGACTGGGCAGTAGACGTAGTCCATCTGATCGTCGTAGAACATCTGGTACCAGCCGCGGCTTGACGTGCTATTGTTGAGGTAATGAGACAGTTGGCGGCATCCGTCTAAGAGAAGTTGTCCACGACGTTCCCGGATGTCGTCGCTGATTTCCATCTCATTCTTCTCAGTCTTGTAGCTGAAATTCAAACGTCATCAAGTAGTAAGTGAAATCGAATATACACGTGCCATGCCACAACAGTTTTCACGACAACGACCGCCAAGTATTGTCATAAGTGCATTGCCTCAAACACTGACTGATTTTCACCAATCAATACACGCAGTGCAAAGCGCGTTATTGTCATCAAAAGCTGTCTGTCTGCCTCTCTGTTTGTCTGTGCGTCCGTTCATTTGCAACGTCTGTGTATCGTGGTTTTAAGCAAAACCACATTTACAAAACACACATGTCGCGAGAGAAAATCGCGCCCGTTTTAACAAAGAAAGCTAAAAGTAAGCCACAGATTGAGCGCATGATTTTTACATTTGTTTAAGATTCAGCTTTTGTTACTGTGATCAGCGCACCAACGGTTTTTAACAAAATGCCAATACAATTTTACTTTGTAGACTCACTTATTTACATACTTAAAACACCAAATACTCTGTTTATTAAAACAACGTCAAAATATTGACCGTGTGCGTAGTTGCTATCATTTTCAAAACAAGCCAGTTATATGTTCTTCTAAACTTTGTTACTTTCGTTTTTTTTTTAAATTCGTGAAAATCGCAGAGACGTAACTAATGCGGAAAACCAAAGCAGTGGTCATTACGCCACGACAAATATTTGCTTCAAGATATTTTGGAGCACACGTACATCATATGTAGAATTACACAGTGTGAAATCAAATTATTTATTTCTTGCAAATACAAACTTCGACCAACCTTATAATATGTGTCAAGGCACTAAAGATGTCTTTAAATTTTTCTTTGATCGTTTGATCTGAAACAAACGCATACGTTTGTGATGTATGCTTATGCAGCAAACTCATATGAGTCAGTAAAGGGTGTACGTTTCACTGATGTATAGATTGTAGAAAATTTGGTTATCTAATGAGTCGAGGCTACAAAATTTGGAAATGACCGTCGTACAATAAATTTATATAGCAGATACAGTGACTTCCTAAAACGCTGTAATGTAGTGTTGATAAAGAGCAAAGAAAAAGTTTGTTAAAATAGTTTTTAAAAGTTTCGAGAAACATAAAAAAGAAACAAAAAAGACGAAAGAAAATTTAAAGGCCGTGGATCACTCACAATCGAATAAAGCCTAAAAATTGCATTCTTTCAGTTGCCGTCCGTCTTTATAAAAAACCTGCTTCCATAAATTTTTATTAAACCTTCAAAATTTGTTTACTATGTTTTCAAAATCTGATTAAAAATACTATTTTCATTTAGCCTAAAATGTTGCAGTATCTTTACTTAAGTTTTCGTGTATACTATTTAGTGGGCCAGTTTGTTTTTTTTTGAGTTGTTGGGCAATATTACATGCCACGTTAATGATATAAAAATAAACAATAATAAAAAAAAATTCTGCCGCTCTCCGTTCCAAATTTTTTTGCCGGCTGCAAGTGGAAGTTCAAAGATTTTTTAACGCTTAGTTAGGCAACAGTGGGTCCGAACGCGTACTAAAGTAGGCTGTCGGTGCTGTAAAGTTTAATTCCATCATTCGTGTGCGCAATGACATCATGCTGATGATAATGATGCTGGCGATCGCCACGAACAGAATGCATGACAGCTGCGACGACGAACACTTCAACAACGCCATCTTGATGACGTCACCGGCTGATGACGTCACGTACGCCTTTTGATAGATGAAGATTTAGCTCAGAACAGCTAACGACAAAGCTGTAATCAATCAATCAATCAATCAATTTGGTTTTAAATATACTCTAGAAACGCTGAAAAATTTCAATTCTCGTACAACGCTAAGAGACTGGGAGTGATGCAAGGAAAAAGCCGTTAAAAGCAAATAACTTTAAATATAATTAACTCCTTTTGCAACAAAAATAGTTTGCGGCTGCTTAGCAGTGTGCTCTGAATAGTGTAGGCCTACAGGAGTGTCGAATAGGTTTATTTATAAAAGGTAATGCAAAGAACTCAGATAACATTAAGTCTACTTCAATAGTAACTGAAAAGATACAAAAATAAAAACTAAAAGAAAAAAAAGTATAGCAGCACGGCACATAGTAAAACGAATCGCTGACCTCTATGGCATAAAATCACTTTTGACAAGGTACGTAAAAATTACTTATAATGCTTCGAATGTTAGTGAAATGACTATGAAGTAGACTGTCAACTCCTGCTCAAAGCTAAGTAATGTCTGCGGTAGCCGCAGTATCGCCCAGAACAGAAATCCCAAAAACCAGCGTGACCTTAACTCTTGACCCATGACTTTAAAATTTGACAGTGTTCTTGCGGTTGTCAAGGTACATATTCGTGTAAAATTTCATCAAGCTAAGTTTAGCGGTTAACAAGTTATTGCAATGGTAAAAATCCGAGAATTTAGTTATTTGTCCAGATGCCGATCACAGGCTGAACGGTAGTTCAAGCCCTGTGTTAACGGCGACTTCTTTTTCTTATGGAAAAGCCAAAAATTCGACCTCCCACAGAATTAAAACCCCTGACCCTATTGAGATAAAATTTGGCAGGGTTGATTATGTCGGCGAGGGAACCCGTCATGCAAAATTTTATCCAAATCCCTTTAAGGGGGGCTTCCCGGCAAACGGGTGAAATATACGCAAAAATTTTTATAGCTATATACCTTTTTTTCAGAAACTCACCTACAGGTCAGACCCTTCGGCCGATTTTTGCGCGCGATGGCTTAAACGACGCGGTCTCGCGCAAGGATGTGCCTTTTGGGGGTTAAAAAATTTGAAATTAATATTTGACGTATTTATTCAAAAAAATCAAAAAAATTACAATGAAGCCTATGGGGAAAATTAAACAATTATTAAAACGGTCATAACTTTGGCTGTGTATAAGATAGAGTCGTAATTTTTGGTTCCAGGGTATGGTTTTCGGGGATGGCCAATCTAACGGTGTTATTTAATTTTATCCCAGACCCTCCCTGGTTGTCATGGCAACGAAATTTGGGACAAAATTGGCTATAACTCGGTCTGTGTAAGAGATATCTGCAAGATTTTTGCGTCTATGGGGGGGAGTTTCGAGGATGGGCCATCGAATGCTGCCAATCGCATTTTCCGCCGACCGACCCTGTGGGACAAAATTGGCTATAACTCGGTCTGTGTAAGAGATATCTGCAAGATTTTTGCGTCTATAGGGCGGTTTTCGGGGATGGGCCATCGAATGCTGCCAATCGCATTTTCCGCTGACCGACCCCCGTTGCCATGGCAACGAAATTTGGGACAAAATTGGCTATAACTGGGTCTGTGTAAGAGATATCTGCGAGATTTTTGCATCTATAAGGGGGTTTTCGGAGACGCGCCATCGAATGCTGCCAATCGCATTTTTCCCCGACCGACCCTCGTTGCCATGGCAACGAAATTTGAGACACAATTGGCTATAAC
>Ga0056128_1002278_pt1 | contig 22590 bp, 15 predicted proteins | sample WorMetLIZISLAND2_FD_71113 | JGI IMG/M metagenome (GOLD analysis project Ga0056128, IMG submission 71113) | Marine gutless worms symbiont microbial communities from Max Planck institute for Marine Microbiology, Germany - Olavius geniculatus... ... | reverse complement strand
TACTGCTTGGTGACAGAGGCACATGTGTGTGAACAACTTGCCTAAGATCGTTACCTGACAGTGTCCTGGTGCAGAGTCGAACCTGCGCCCCTGAGTGACCTCAGGATTACAAGTCCGGCATGTTACTGTTAGATTACCGAGCCATGACTGACCACGGCAAATTTTCATATTTCTGAGGCATGCTGTTTATCAAATAAACTGAGGACTTTTTGAATTATCTAAAGTATGAAACGTCCGTCACTCCGTGTACCAAATGTTCGACAATCACTGATTACCCTGGTAGACCATACCTGATCACCTGTGGAAATATTTTTTATGCTGCAGTGAAATTTCACTGACTGCTAAAGTGGTCAATCAATTTAAAAAGATTGGCTGTTCTGTCAGAATGCTTTACACACTTGGATCTGAATTAGAAAATAAATGTAGTTTATCACCGGCCAATCACATAGAAATTCCACGAAAACAGGCAAATTCAACGGCTCGGCTCAGAATTCTACATCCTACATAAAACTGTGGTCCCTAGAAAAATAGCAAGCTAGGCATCGGTTGTAACAGGCTGAACATTGAATAAACAATATCTACAGCACAGTACGTAATGTGCTGGCAGAATTATAAGCATCAGCAGAGCAGTGCATTGTGCCGGAAAACATCATCGTGTCATGACATAAGAACATCACCGGCTCATAAGTAAGTAAGTACATTTGTAAACCGTGAATTTATATAACACATAACGTTAAAATCAGCCTCTAATGCACTAGAGATTTCTTCGAAATGATAGTGCGCTATATAAGCGTTCACTTATCATTATTATTATTATTACATACTGGCAAAAGTAATTATATCGTGTTATAAATTATTCAGATTATTATATCATACAAGTATTTTATCACAATCATTACTTCACTCTTCTATTACTATGACTCACATCTCACAATGTTTACTGCACAATGCAATGTTAGTATTGGTATCATAAGCTGTTCATCTTCCATCTGTATCACTTCCGTATCACGACCATAAATTGTGTTAATAGAAAAGTAACTAAATCAGTAATTGGCTTACTACTTTTGCTTCTTGAAGACCCAACATCAATAAGCTAGTAATACAGAAGCTTTTGCAAATTTCACACGAAACACATCAAATGTGGCGTAACTCAGTTACTTATTTATCACCAGGGTTAACGAGTAAAGTCAATCGGAAGCTCATTGGTAAACGCAGATGGACATCGCACGGTGTTTGCTACATCAGTAGTGCACTCTCACTGTCTGTTGATCGTAAAAACATTAGACACTGTGAAAAAATTCTCAAACATAAACTCGCATTTCCGATCAATTTCTGAGCTCCGCTGGCTAGGCCAAGTCCCCGTAAAGCATACCACCAAGGCAACGCTATAGACTCCAGTCCATCTGTCTATCTGCTCATCTTATCAAAGCTAATGCCTCAAGAATGCAATATCAATTTGGTCTACAAGCAATGCAAGTAACTGTTGACTCATAATATTACTCCAAGTTCAGTAGATCATGGCCACAAAACACCGCAATTCAAAGCTTACATGCAAACAGTGCATTCAGTCATGAATTGGACCTTACTGGACAACATAAGTCATGTATACACAATGACCCTCCAATGTGCCTGATATGAGAGTATCACTACAATATCTGCTTTGGTAACAATAATACAGTCAACACGGTCCAGTACAGATGACTGTAGTTGTTAACAAACAGCAAAAGAACTGCAATGCGGCAACCACAAATATTACACTGTTACATACAACCGCAACGTGAGACAAGATAAAAGTAAACGCCAACAGATGCTTAACAGTCCAACACAAACGTAAAAGAAAAGTATTGGCACGTGAACGAAAATGCAACCGAAAGATGACCAGCAGCCAAAGGAAAGAAACGCGCTTCACGAACTGACTGCAATGAAGAAACCAAAACACCCGGACAGAATAAATAATAATCAGAACATGAAACTGTTGTTTTTCTGTGGACGGAAATAATAAAGCAAGCCGGATAAGCCACTACTAACAGATTGTAAATCTGTACAGAGGCAGCCTACAATAGCTAAGCTCTGTACACGGAGAGAACAATACAACTGAAAAAATTAGCCAGCAGTCGACCCCTCGATACCAGTTTCGCAACCAGTGAAATTCAAATTCATGCGATACAAAAACTAGGCCAATTATCAAAAATCTGGCCTGAACGCATTTAGATATTGTCCCCAGTGCGAGAATAATAGTCATTTTCCAGCTCCCATTAAAAATAAAGACTATCTAACTCTGAATGTATCGTGACCTTGACCTTGAATTGGGTCACATGGCATACCATCATCTTCTTCTTCTTTGCGTGCTCTGCCCTAAGGCAGGTTCCAATGATGATGGCGCCATCCGACCCGGCTCTGTGCTCCTCTCTTCAGTTCCTCGTAACTGATCTTCTTTTCCTCTTGCTCCATAAGTAGGTCCAGCATCTTCCTTCTTGGTTTTCCTCTTGGCCGTTTCCCTTCTATCTTCCCCTCTAGTACAGTCTTCAGAAGACAGTCATGTCTTAAGACATGTCCTATCTTATGTCTTATCTTATCTTATCTTACCATCATCATCGACCTCTAGATACTCATTAAACTTTGTTCGAATCAGAGGACCCACAAAAGCTTTTTGTGGATGGATGTATGAATGGCAGATACTGACTTTATTAGAAAGGTCATTCTATAAATAAATTACAAAACCACGTCATTCATTAGGTTACCAAATATAAGAAATCCGAAATATACGTTCTGCATGGAATTTTACTCCGGTTGCCACTTGTAAGTTCTATTTTGTCATTTATAGACATTAAAGTCAGTGACGTTGCCATTAAAGTTGATAAACAGTGTGCTATTATTCGCTTTTCGTGGACAAAAAAACTTTGTGCAAATAAGATTCACTCCAGTATATGGTGACAGATGTTTTACAAAACAAATAATACATGTCTGGTGTAAGAAAATGCTAGGTGGGCAGAAACTTGCTTCCGATACCAAGGTGCAATCTGTCGTTCGTCTGTGGCTTGGATAGCAGCCAACATCATTCATTGCATCTGGCATTCAAAACCTTGTTGACAGATGAAACAAAATGTTTAAACAAACACAGATGATATGTTGAAACATGAAACAATGATGTTTAACATTTGAACAAGTGACATTATTTATTGAATTTATTCAATCTTTCACATTTTTATACTGTTTATCACTTGCAGATTATGGTCGATTACTGGTGTGAAAAATAATACAGAGATAGGCTGTGTTCTGTTAACAGATGACGTCACAATAATGTCGTCATCATCCAAAAATTTCTCTGTACGTTGAGAATAAAATTTCCTACAAAACGTATATTTCAATTTTTTTTTATTTTTGGAAAACTAACAAAATGACGCTGCTATGTAACTTATTTATGGAATGACCCTCATATACTGACTCAGTCAAGGAGTCGACCTAACAATGATAAACAATGACAAACTGCAATTGTTTCTGAGTCAGTGGTTTGTGACAATGACGACGCTGACAACTTTGACCAAACAAGTGACAAAAAAAAGCAACCTCAGAAGTGCATAAAAACCGGATATCATTTCAGCCACAGAGGTCATACACAGCTAAAATGATACCGAGTGCATTAAAGATCCATGGACACCAAAATTAACATGCATATTTTATCCATTTTCCCAAACGTGCATAATTTTCTGATAATTTTGACAGTAATATCGGCAACCGGCGTTTGGTAAACACTGAAAAATCATTTGAAATCAATAATTTAGAAAAATGACGTAAAAACGTGCCCCCAGTGACATCATCAGCCTAGCCCATAGACATCATGAATATTAGTGGCCTAACCTAGGTTGGTAACGTCATCAAAAGGGCACTAATAGATTAGAAATTATAGCATAACGTAACGTAATGCCACATTTCGTTTGAAATCCACATTAATTTTATATATATGCTAGGTTAAACGTCTAATTTAAACGTCTACATAAATTGCACAAGTGCATTTTAGCGTGGCCATGGACCTCTAACTAACGTAACCTAATCTACAGACAGTGGCACTATACACACAGCCTGCACAAACATATAAAATCTGCTAACAAATTGTCAACACATAAGAAGCCAATGATAACAAAATATACAAACAATCAAAAACGGCCGATTTTGCACAGACTTGACGTGCAAATGCAAAGATCATATGTACAGCTGAAATCGCTAACGAACCGGTTGCATCCGTTAAGTTGCAATCAGATTAATAATGCATACGCAGTGAGACAGGCTGGCTGTTTCACAACACTGACTGTACAATGCAATTCACAGCAACTCAATAGCTGCATCAAATGCATATTTACTTCAGTGATGAAGTACAAATTGTAAAAGTCCGGCAATGGACTTAAGCCTTTATTTTCAAAACTCGGCTTCAAACTTGTACTGCGTAAAGTTGGATGCAGGATTCTGATTTGGACATGGACTTAAACCCGTCAAACGCAGTGTTGTTAAGTAACTGCGCCATACCAATTTCTGTATACCGGTAGTAACAAAAATGTTTTGTAGACAAACACTGACAGACAGATGTTGTCGGATTTCTAACACAGGTTACTTCTTGCTGTACGCTGAGACAGCAAATGCGGAATTTTACAAACACTCTATCTTGTTGAAACGGATAAATTCCGACTTAAACCCACTGTACTCCAACTATGTGGACTCTCTCTTACATTCCCAGTAGGGGGGAGGGGAAATAAAAAAGGCAAGGCATGGACTCAACTACATCACTGATTTCATCAAGCTTGCAATAATCATCTATATCTATGCACACAGGCAAGAACGAGCAATGATGGACAGAATGCTGCCGAACTGGTACTAAGATGATCGATACGGCAAAGTGGTGGCAGTCGTCGTGGTTTCATACTGGTTCGCTGAAACTGACCGTTACCGGTACCGACACTGTGCGGTGCTCGACCGCGCTGTGGGTCGGTGAATCGGTGGCCGAAGCTGACACATCGCTGGCAGACGAGTGTCGACTGCTGAGCTGATCGTCTGCCGGCTGCTGCAACTGTAGCAACAGATGCTGCTGCTGATGCTGATGCACGCTGGGCGGAAGCATCAGGCCCATGAACACCGCCGTGTCTTTTATCTGAAGCACACATTGCACTCACCACATAACCACTGTAAACATCATCACACATGCTGGCTGGTGGCGTGACGTAGTTCGTAACGCGTTTCGGCTGAAACGAAGTTACTCTACGCTGGGCCCAGTTAGTGCTGCGATGGGTGACTGCCGCGGGCAGGTAAACCATCTCGGTGCGAAGCCTGCCAGCTAGGTCGACTCAGCCTTCTACCCTCTGTGGGACGGTAAAATGAGTAGTAACTCATTTACATGGGTTACGGAAGGTGGGGACCTTAGTACAGCTGACTGGGGCTGCCTAGCCGGCCGCTGCGTTTAGCCTGTGTCTGCAGGCTGCACGTGGTGGTCGAGCGGCAGGCGGCTCTGGTTAGTGACGAAAGCGCATTAGAGGCGTGTTTGCGACGATGCGCTATACAAATTGACGGCCATTACCTTTTTACATGCGTACAGTGCACACGTGAAGAGACAAAATAACACCTGCTGCACAGTACAAAGGCCAAATTAGCCACAGTTAGTTGAAAACTGGATTATAAAAATAGATCTTAAGACGTTTTCTAAAAGTTGCAGCACTGGTAGTGGATCTAAGGTCATCAGGAAGTTGGTTTCACGTGTGTGGACCAGCACAGGAAACACCTCCAATAATATATGCTGTTGAGATGCCACTGTGAGCTTTATACATCAGAACACACAGCTTGTAGTTTATTCGTCCTTCATCATCATCATCATAATCATCATAATGTTTGTTTATTAAAAGTTTCACTCATTTGTTTCCGAACACCAAGCAGGTACAAGTAAGTACACGGAATAAGCCAAAGTGATCTGGCCGACAAACGACCGGTTGTGCTGACAACCAATGCAACTTACACAACTAAAACAGAAGGCAAACTAGTTGCTAAATGGGAACCACACATGCATGCAAAAAATTAAAATAGCCTGTCAAAAATGACAGACCTAAAATATTTTGTAGATCCAGATTCACAAGCAGACTCATCCAAAATCTGCACATCATGTTTTAGTAAACAGTCTACACTGCTAGATTACACCTACACAGCTGCTACAAAGTACCCTAAAGACTTATGGTATCTGAAGTCAGCTCATATTAGTGTAACTATTTATAGTGTTCGACACTGATTCATTTATAACAACAAACTTGTTTTCTAGATATAGTCCATACCGCACCTCTATTCTACTCTGATTTAGGTGTTAATTGTAACATTTCATGTCATCTGTAAGCGCTGACTAAACATCACCCATTAGCTGCCTATTACACTTTACTGCCAAAAAAAGATTAGCACATATTAGCTATGGTAATTTTGTCTTCATGTCTGTCACAACCCGGTACCGATCAGAGCCCAGGTGAGATAGAGACTTCTGGTTTTCACCATATGATACCTCAGAGTCTCTAGTATTTTGTGACAAAATTTTACGCTACTAGGTTAAGGGGGTCCTCACGAACGAGTGGGAGAAAAATGGGCACTCCCCCTTAAAAAGCGTTATTCTACCGTTATTGGTTCATCTAACGTGAAAATGGTTGCAGATAGACACAGACATGCTGCTGATCATAACAAGCTCTGGCGACGAGCTTCTTAGAAATGTCAACATCGATGACCTTGAATGACCTTGAACCCCCAAAATAGGGGGTTTTAGTAAATTTTTTTGCGATTTCGGGCTGCAGCACACATTTCAAAAGTGAATTGAGCCCAACTGGCTGGAGATAGACCAAGACAACCTGCATCTGAAATTTTCAGCATTGAATAAAGACTTCAGCAATTTAAGTCTGGACCCTCTAGGTTCAAGGAAGCCTGTACACGCAGATGTCAAATAGGGGTTCCCCTCTTAAAAAGTGGTTATCACAGGCTGCACGGTAGTGCAACACTGTTGTAAGGGTAACCAGCCATTTCAATGGGAGACTCCAAAATTTGACCCCCCGTATATCCCAAACCCCTTAATTTTTCCACACCAAAATTTGCACAGATGATTATGTCTGGCATATCTCATAAAGTGCAAAATTTGGTGAAAATCTGTTTGCAGGGGGCTTCCCCATAAATAGGTGAAATATAACGATTGCGTGACTTTTTGTGTCTTTCCTTCATCATCATCATCATCATGATGCGAAGCGTTCAGCCATAGCATTCCGCGATTTGTCGCCAAAACGAGCGATCATGCCTTTCCTTCCCTTTCCTTTTTTTCTTGCCGTCCTCTACAGGAAAAACGACCGAGCCAATTTTAGCGTACAATGGCTCATATAATGCGGTTTCACGCAAGGAAGAAAATTAAATTCAACATTTTAACCTATTCTTTCAGAAAAATATGAGCATGGATGTAAACCTGTTTCATGTCTTCGGAACAGGTGTTCTGTGCATATCGCAGCAGATCGGCCTGGCCCTTGAGGACACGGACATTCCATGCAAAGTGCTCCACCGTCTGGATGCACACACGGACAAACCAAACGCTACACCCTAAAGGTAAAAAAGTAAAGGTAAAGGAGTGGTACTTGCTTCTTACATGAGGCGGACTAAGACCAAAAGCACTTTACAATCTTGGAAGTAGCAGCTGATTAGCATGAGCTAATGATACCGCAAGCAAACTATGCAGCCATCCGTACGGCTGCCCCCGTGCAGCAAGCAGACATACCACTGCCCCAATCAGCCACTCTACATCTTCAACCCGTAGCCACTACTCATTTCCCATCTCACGAAGGGTAGGAGGCTGAGTTGACCTGAGCACACAGTATGTTAAAGGTTGCTTGCAAATGACCCGTGGGGAGAATCGGACCGTAACCTAAAAGATTCAAGTAGACAGCTAGTTCTCACTAGCTAACTGTCAGCCAATTCATTCAGAAATAATTACATTGTTCAAATACTATCAACTAGTTGCATAGTGACAGCACAAATGATAAACTGCACACTGAACTACTATCACTTTTCACTGTGCACATAAAACATTTTTCCGAGAACGACAATTAACTGAAATACTGAAAGAAAGCATCACATATTTACCACCATATTATAAGTTCACAGTTAATGCAAACAAAAAAAACAAGTTGTTACTGCTCTTGCCTGAAGTCTCAGAAGGTGCAAAAAAACCCATTGGCCACTGCATTAATGCCTGAGGGTGGATACTGTTAGATCTACCTTGTATATTATAAGATATTGACAGCATAGAAATGAAACCACCAGCACTCTATCACACTAAGCCGAATACAGACAGCTCATCAAAATTGACCAGATCAATGTATACTGTATCTATGCACCAGATAAATAAAATGTGGATTAACTCAACATATAATAACTATAATAATAACTGATTAGTACAGCTCCTAGAACTATCAGTTCTTAGTGGCAATAAAATATGAGATTAACCCAGCAAACTTACTAAATGTGACATATTTTGCTAGTGCAAAGTCTATTAAGAAACAGTAAAACGACGCAATAAACGTACTTTGTTGAGCTTTTTGCCTTTAATGCCATGCTGAACAGCAAGGTTCTGTAGATCTTCATAAAACTCCATAGCAGCGGCACGTGCACCCTCCAGCTGATAGTTGATCATTCACAAAAATAACATTCAAAGATTTACATAATGTCTTTTTGGCCTTAAACATAGTTTCGAACAAAGCCATTGCAATATACAATGTAATGCATACAGTGCACAAATAGACACAACTCGTGTCATTTGTGCCCTTCACATTAATTTTGTTGCATGATTTCCTGCACACTTTCCTTGTGTTATATGCATTAAATTGTCATTAAATATGTGTGCAAGCAAAGACCTTGCACTGCAGTCATTCCACTGAATGGAGACCAAGAACTACAACATAGAAAACATCTATTTCTTACAGATCGTAATATAACACAGCATTGAACAGTCTTGTACATAATGATGCACCCGATTTCTGACATCGAAGGCTCTTCAGACTTTTTATAATAATGTAAAAAGCAAAGTAGGAAATAGTGCAAAGCATCAAACAGAAATTTATATTTTGCAAAACAAAAAAGCAAACACAATGAAGTCGAACAATGAAAGTAACTAATGAAGTCCAGCAACAAATTCAAATGCAAAATTAAGAAAACCTATTTGTCAAACTGATTCACACATCCAACTACAATAAGTAAGTAAGCAAGTAAGACGACTCAGCAGTTAACAATTTAATGCAATTTAACAATAATTTAACAACTTAACAATAATACGATGCATATTGCAGTCAGTCTGGCAGAAAAGCAAACACTCACCAATGTTGGCCGCCCTTGTAGCCTAACTTAATTAAAACATGATGGTAACAAAGTAAAAAATTAAACTGTAATATACAAAGACAAAAGAAAAAGATAACAAGGAATCTGAGCTAATGCTCATGAGACGCGCGAGAGCCTATAGCAGTATCCTGTTTTCAGATAATCTTGGTCTATCTCCATTCATTTTGTTGCAATTCACTCTTTTGCAGCCAAAAATTGCCAAAATCACAAAAAACCCGTATTTATAGGGTTCAAGGTCATTCAAGATCATCGATGTTGACATTCCTAAGAAGCTCGTCGCCAGTGCTTGTTATGATAAACAGCATGTTTGTGCCTATCTGCAACCATTTTCACATTAGACGAGCCAATAACGGTAGAATAACGACTTTTAAGGGGGTACCTCTCTTTCTCCCCTTCGTTCATGGGGACCCCCTTCACCTAGTGGCATGAAATTCTGTCACGAAATACAAGAGACAGTAAGCTATTATACGGTGACAACCCGAAGTCTCTATCTCACATGGTCTTGGAACGGTACCAGGACGTGACACCAAGACAACAAGGCAGACACCAAGACAGAAAGAATAACCATAGCTAATACACGCTATAGCTATGCTAGCTCTCGCGCGTAAAAAGCACAACAGTTGTTATGCAATACAGTGATAGTAAAATGCAAACAACGAAATCAACCTTTTCGTGGATGCCGTCAGCTTTATCTGTCAGACTGTGGCATTCGTCGACGTACTGTCATATATCGACAAACTTATCACAATGCAGTCTGGCAGTTTGCAACAAACACTGCTTACAGCTCTTATTATGTTCAAATCTAACAGAATTAACATGAAAGCTGCTGTGGCAATTACTAGGGGAACTGACCCAATATGACGTAACTTCACAAAAAGCCAGGTAAACTTGAAATAAACGCAATAATAGTGGTAAAAAGTTATAATATTTTAACCACTTTAATGTGCAATCTAAAAGTATGGATGCTCTGCATGATGACAGTGTTTCAATAAACGAATATTGTATTGTGTAATAGTTGTAATTTGACAACATGACCAGACCGAGTGTGAACTGTGCAAGTATGCGAGAAAGCATGACAAATTATTGATGATAAAATAAAAAAAACTACTGGACAGAAACTCTTCTACCACACAACCACTATACTGCAGGATTGAAACTTTTACACACTACAGGGTGGGGCAAAAAAGTAGCCCCCTAAAGTTTTTCGCTGTTTTCTCAGCAACCATTTGGAATTTTAATCTGAAATTTTACAGGATTATTTCCTGAAATGTCCTACATCTAACTGCCACGTGAAATGTGATTCTGTTGAAAAACGACAAAGTTATAAATTTTTTAAATATGACAGCCTACCAGTTTTTTAGCATTAAACATGTTTGAGCTAAAAATAATATTTAATTTTCAAAAACCGGTTACCATGTTACTGCTGATGATGTAACAGTAATGTTTTCATAAACAGTAATTTATTTTGTTTAGAAATTATCATTACATTATCGTTCCTTTAAAGCAATCGCCAGCTGCCCATCGGATTCATCTTCCAGCAGGGACGGCGCGTCAGCACACACACAGCGCGCAACGCCACACAGTGCACAGAACTGGCTGCAGGCCAGCTGTCCAGATTTCATCACAAAAGACCAATGGCCTCCAAATTCACCGAATATAAACCCAAAGGACTATCACGTGTGGGGTGCAATGTTGGAGGCTTACCGCAAGCTTAAAACAAAGCCGAAAACGAGTGCCGAACTCAGGCAAATGCTTTAGGTTACCTGGGGCAACCTGCCACAGGAACCAATCGAAAAGACTGTGAAAGATTTCTCAAAGCTGCTGAAGGCTTGCATTGGAACTGGCGGTAGACACTTCAAACATTCACAGTGACAATGAAATTCTGGCATCAGATGATTATTCAACTGTGTTGTTTCAACGATGTTATTAAATTGATGTTGTAGCCGAAACATTTTTAGAATGCTGAAAAATCGGTAGGTGGTCTTGTTGAAAAGTCTGTAACTTCGCTGTTTTTCAACAGAATCACATCTTACTTGGCATTTAGATGTAAAAGGTTTTAGTAAATAAATCTGTAAAATTTCAAATTAAAAGTCCAAACAGTTGCTGAGAGAACAGCGAAAAACTTTAGGGGGCTACTTTTTTTGCCCCACCCCGTACATCAACAAACACAAAATTCTAGTGTTCTAGATACCACTGTAATGGTTACGAACATAAACATTTGTCATAAAAATGTGCTCAGAATGCAGTCTCACTTTTGAAACACAAACTTGTTTGGGGGAGACAAAACGATAATAGTGCTGTCACAACAGTCACACTAATAAAAAGAAAATGCATAAGAACGATGTGCTGCTCCTATTGCTGATGACAAAAACCTGTCTGTAAGTAACAAAGAAACGAACAACAATGGATTACATACGGATTCAAAGAGACTCAATGTCTTCCTTATCGGCTCGGGTAAACTTCCGACAGCTTCGATAACTGGATACTGCACGACAGCAACACGTGACACACAACACAGCCAATCAATGCAAGCGTTGCATGCAACTCATTCACATAACCATCAGCACAGCCACACATATAACTCAACACTCAACACTGGTCAACAAAAAGTTCTTAAAAACTTGCACTATCTCCACCATCACGATTATGAATAATTAAATGAACAGCACAAAATAAATGCCAAGTATACTATAAAACATCAAAACTGTAACAAGCTGAACGATATACACGGTCCAACTAATAACACAATCTTGCCACACACAAGGCATATAAGAGCTTCTAGTGTTTTTTTGCGATTTTCGGTTGCAGTAGGGTGAATTGCAACGAAATGGATAGACACAGACCAAGACAACCTGCGAACAGGAACTGCTATAGGCTCTCAAGTGACTCATGAACAACAGCTCAGATTTCTTGTTAATGGTGCTAATAGATAGTAAATAACATCACTACTGCTTATGTTGAACAGCAGTTTAAACTATACCGTTTAAGCCATGTGCAAGGGTAAATCTGTCTGCAGAAGCTGCCATGGTATGCTGCAATATTTATAGCAATGGCGTCAGCACTGGCCAATAGCTATCAGCCTAGCAATAGCTATTAGCAACACAATCCCATCTAGCAATGATAAAGTATCAGAAAATAAAGTCCTGTGACCTTGACCTTAGTTTGACCTTGAAATTCGACAGGGTTCTTGTGAATGTCAGTGGACAAGCAAAATTTCATTAAGCTAAGTGTAACAGTTCACGAGTTATCGAGGTAACAGAAAAAAACAAACAATAAGAAAAACAGACAAAAAAACACCAAAAATTTTTTTTAAAAACATAGCCACGATGCTGAAAAAAAACTGTCATTGCCACCGGAGAGAGCAATTACAGAATACTAGAACTATGACGTACATCGTCCTTGAGTGAGACGCGTAGATTCGGTTCATCGCCGTCGGTAGAGTTGAGCGTACGTGTCAGCAGAGCGCGGATTGTCTGCTTGATGTTGGAGATTGGTGCGAGGCCACAGTCATGCTTCAGAGCCACGAGGGCCGCTTGCACGCCGTCCCACAGCTCCGCGACTTCACTCAACGGCTGCACTGAAACCTACAGTTACAGACAGACAGAGAGACAGACACATGTGACAATGTGCTAAAGCAGAAAAGGTAAAATTTGTATAGTGCATCGTCGCAAACACGCCTCTAATGCTCTTTCGTCACTAACCAGAGTCGCCTGCCGCACGGCCACCGTGTGCAGCCTGCAGACACAGGCTGGCGCAGCGAATGGCTAGGCAACCCCAGTAAGCTGAACCAAGGTCTCCACCTTCCGTAACCCATGTAAATGAGTTACTACTCATTTTTACCGTCCCACAGAGGGTAGAAGGCTGAGTCGACCTAAGGTGAGGTGAGGTGATGTACTATGGTGGAAATCCAGGGTAGAATGGAAAAAAACATCCACTCAGCGGTCCACGCCATTTCAAGAAAAACAAAAACAACTTCCTATGCTATGCATTTTTTGAACATTTCCCCGGGTATTTTTCATGTTCTTGTAAAGTTTGTTAACCACTTGACTCCGAACCCTTTGTTAACATGAAGTACGCAAACCTGCTTGGTGCGGGTTAGTGCTTGACAAAATCGTCAAAATCAGGCGAACTAGCCTATTACAAAATATAGCAAGTATTATACAAAAAAAACTAAAACAACCAAAATGAAGCCAAATTGTTTTGCTTCAGTATAATATGGTACTGGCCAAAAAGAACAGTGATGCTCTGCGGCAGGAAAGGGAAACCACAAACCTGGTGGAAAACAACGGTCCAGACTGCAAAACTTGTAATCCATCCATCCATCCATCCATTTCTGGCAAGCACCACTAGAGTGCGTAGCGCCGAACGTAGACATCAATATCAATCTCCAGAGTGGACGGTTCTGAGCCAAGTCAACTGCGTCGTCCATATTGAGGTCGCTGGATTTCAGATCCTGCTGAATGGTTTTCATCCATGTAATACGAGGACGTTCCAGTGGTCTCCTCCAGTTTCCTGCAGGGAAGCTGTTAAGATCTGTTTTGCATCTGCTTCATCAGGCATTCGTGCAATGTGTCCAAACAGGGACAGGCGCCTTGACTGGACTATGACTGGACTATGTTTGTGTTTCTTTTCTTTTCTTCTTTATATTGTGAGTAACTGATGTTCTGTTGCTATGGGCGGCCAGCTTGATAGGCATATTGCTTCTCTGGCAGCCTGCCATTGTATTATTGTTAAGTTGGTTTGGCAAATAAATTCTCTCTCTCTCTCTCTCTCTCTCTCTCTCTCTCTCTCTATCTCTGGCTGAGAGATGGGGTTGCTTAGTGTTTCTACGTGTTTTTATCGTGTTGTAACGTGTTCTTGAAGTGCAGTTTGCACTTATACCATGCTAATCAGTTCGTAGTGATGATGATGATGATGATGCTTGGTTAACCTTCTGACTTCGTCGTTGCACACATGCTGGTGCCAATTGATTCCTAGCAGCATTCTCTTGTAATGCCACCTATTAAAACAGAGCCTGCATAATATTAGAAAACCCTGTTCCTATGTTTGCATGAACATATGAAAAACACGACCGGAATATCAACCGTGGGTTTAGTGAATCTTCTCAGTAACGACATTACTTACTTTGAAAGTGTCGTCGACCACTTTAATGCCGAGTGTCTTGAGCTTCACGCTGGCGCTGGACTTCTTCTTCCTCTTGAGCAAAGAGTTGCGTCGAGATTTCTGAAATACACAGACATCAAAAAACAATCACAACAGTCACTTCTTCCCGAGACATAATATCCGCTGGCTGGCACTGATCTCGCTTTCCTTAGGCCTCAGCCAAAGAACAGCTTAAGCTGGAGGCAATTAATGCATCGAGCAGCACTTGTTATATATGTTGTACGATTTGAATTTAGTTGAAAGTGGCATAATGTAACGACAAGTGTAGCTTAGCGGTGTAGCGGTAGTCCGTCGAACTGGTGACCCCAAGGTCACTGGTTCAACTCCAAACTGAAGAAGTGCGAGGTAACAACTTTGGGCAAGTTGTTCACACATATGAGCCTCTGTTCACCAAGCAGTATCATTTAGTAGTGCCAAAGAGCGGTAATGCTCTGCAGATGGGAAGGTAACAGTAGGTCTGGTGTCGCACTGGCCATGAGTCACGAACTCAGTGGGCTATCCACCTACGGGCTCAACAGCCATAGAAAACAAAATGAGCATCCCATCTATACCCCGAAAGAACATGGCACGCTTTACCTTTTTGATGTAACAACAAAGTGCAAAGACACCTAACACGAAGTGAGCAAAATGATAAGGTCTGAAAAATGGATAATGTTCGAAGGCAGGAAACTGGGAAAAAAATTCAGTTGTGAAGCGCTGCCTAAATGAGGAATGGTGCAGATGCAATTACGAGGGGCGGGAAAGTTTTGAGCCTCGATATATCAGACAAAAATTTTTGTTATTGTTTATACATCAGTAAAACACGCCTTTCTTGTGTATTCGTGTCGGCGTGTTGGAAATTTTTGGACCCAATTTTCAAAATTTGGCCTACTACAGAGCACGGTGAAAAATTTTGCGGTGATCAATTGATAGAGCTCGGAGATACCGTGGCAAACAAATAAATAAAACATCTGCAGTAAAACATAAGACCATTCCGAAAGCTATCGTTTCTGGGCAGACTAAAAAAAAAACAGTGAGGGACGAATGGCAGAACATCATATCTGCAGTTCTGTTGCAAAACATCCTAACTACAAAATGCTACTTGAATATTTATCTCACTACAAATTACAAAATGAAATACAACAAGCAAATGCATATGCTATTTATTAACAAACCATTAAACAACCATTAAAAATAAATCGCACAGAAAGCTTTTTCTGACTTTCCTAAAATGTCATCAACATCAGATACGATGTTTTGCCATTCTGCCGTAAAACGTCTACTTACTCCGCCACCTTTCCGGTTAGTGACTGCGACGTGTACAAACAGTGTAGAGTTGACCAACACTTCGCCGGTGTTGGACCTCAGTCGGATGTGCCGGAACCCTGGACACCCGTCACACACACCGTTACTTATTTACCACAACGTAAAGTAAAAAACGTAAAGTCCTTCCCAAGTCTTAGGGCCCATAGGGCAGCACTGATCTCCATTTCCTAAGGCCCTCAGCCAGGCACCAGTTTTTACACTGCAGACCACGGATATGGGGCCAGTATATCGCGCGGTGTGCCTGTTTACATCCCAGCAGTGAAGCCGGTACCAAATTCTACTGCTTGGTGACAGAGGCACATGTGTGTGAATAACTTGCCTGAGGTCGTTACCCGGCAGTGTCCTGGTGCGGAGTCGAACCTGCGCCCCTGAGTTACCTCAGGATTACAAGTCCGACACGTTACCGTTAGACTACTGAGCAACACCAAAGCCATACCAAAGCCCAGGAAAAATGTAAATTCTCTGCTACTTTTAAGTGCTAACACAATAACAAATAAACGAGCAAGCCGCATTCCCACACCATTTCTGTTAGCATGCATGAACCACCCATGTTTTCAGAGCTTCCACAGCCACTGCAACTATGCTAGGTTACACAAAGGTCTCACAACTGTTTCAGCAGCATTTCATTACTCTTTTACTTGTCCAGGCTGCATATATTTCTCAAGACACAGTTACGAGTTTGGAAGCTTTTGCACACATCATATGAGAAATATGCAGACGTTCACAAAACACAAAACTAAAGGTAATAACCACTAATAACTAGAGCTGTCAAATTAATGCATTCAGGCGTTAATAAATTAATGCGCGTTAAAAAAATTAACGCACATATGTAAATTTACATTAATTTGCTAAATTCCATGAAGCAAAAATTTCAATATTCTGTTAAACTGCGGTTATTTGACAATCAAATGAATTCAAGTAACCAAACTGTAGTTGCCGTTCCATTACGAGTACTGCAAATAAATAATTATTTCGATGACAAACTAATAGATCTCCATGCTAGCTATGACGGCAGTTATTGTTGATTATACATTTAAAATGTGTTTCTAACTTTCTATATTATACAGGCAAGGACCCCCAAACGTCACAGGCCCTGGGGTAACTTACCCCCTACTCTCCTTCTCGACGGGACTGGATGAGTAATTAACGCGTTAATTAATGCATTAAAAAATTAACGCAGTGCGTTAATGCATTAAAAGAATTAACGCTTTGACAGCTCTATTAATAACCACTTCACGGCAACCTGATAATCATAAGACAAATGTTGAAGCATTATGCCACTGAGATGGGACAAATAAAAACAGGGTCATTCTGTGTCAAAACACCCAAAGGTGGAAACCCGACTATCTCAGATTTTCACACAAAAAAATAGCACATGCACTTGCACTAGAATATGCCCATAGTAAACACGCAAAATCTTAGCCTTCTATCTTGTGTTATCGAAGCACTCATTACCTGGTTGCATGCAGGTGAATGGAATCGTGTATTGGCCGATAAACTCATCCCCAATGAAATCATCGTCAAGCACCGAGAACCTCACCAGAGCTAACTCTGGCAGATTAATGTGAAACTCAAAACTCTCGTCATATATTGGATTGGCTGCAAACAGTACACACACAAGATGTTAAGCATATATAAGTAATGCACTGCAAATGTAAATTGCTAACTATGCGATGTTTCATAAAAAAAGACCCCTTTTTGTTTTTTCATAATTTACTCAAATTATGAGCAATTTAAATGGCGTTTTTACCAGTTGTAGCTGAAGAAATACTAATTCGAAATATTTGAACAAAATATGGCAGTTGATTAAATATTCTTTGCTAATCATGATGTAACGCTGACGTCATAATGTGTCACAGGTACAAACTAGCTAGTCTCAACTGGTGCTGTTAGTTGCTACCCTGCTTCGATGGTGAACTTAATCTAAATCGCTAATGAAAATGCTTATCGTGTCAGCACTGAGCAACATGGAACATTAAATCGGGCGTCTTGTGATCCAAAAACTCAACATTTTGCAAGCTCGGTGTGATAGTGCGCTCTCTTGCTCGAACATGTGAAAGACCAACTATCCCCACAGACACGTAAATTTGATCGCTTTGCATGTTTTTGAGCCTGCAACTGTAAAACTTCAAATATTTGACACCAACGAACCAAATTTTTCACCATTGAAGCAGGGTAGCAACTGGCAGCACCAATTGGGATTAGCCTGTTTGTACCCATGACACATTATAATGTCAGCATTACATGACGACTAGCAAAGAATATTTAATCAACTGCCATGTTTCATTAAAACATTTCGAATTAGTATCTATTCAGCTACAACTGGTAAAAATTTCATGCAAATTGCTAATCATTTGAGTGAATAATGAAAAAAAACAAAAAGGGGTCCTTTTTATGCAACACCGTATATAACAACTAAATATCTTACACCAAGAGCTGGTTTCTGATTTTAACCAGCCAGCCAAACAAAAAACTTATGGTTAACTATAATGTAAAACCCAAGCTTTGCTCATGAATGATTGAATGAGTGGGTAAATGAGTCAGCTAAAGGCATGGCACTCTGGTGGACAACCAGAACTACACCTTTCATTTTGCATCATCTTTATCTTTTATTCTGTTCCTGTTCAAGTCCATCTTTTTCACGTATTTTCAAATAAGTGTGCCTATAAATCATACCCGTGTTGTTGACGGTCTTTGTCCGTTCCTCAGCACAGTCTGCGGGAATTCCGAACACTTCGACGGTAACGTATGGGTCCACAGTGTTGCCCTTGGCACCAGACGCCTTTGGCTTTGGCAACTGCTGGCCACTGATAACCTACAAATATAGTTACCACGATCTCACATTTATACAGCCCCACATCCTAAAATGAATCAAAGAAGCAATAATAAAAAAACAAAATGAGATAATAACAATGAATAACAGTTATCCCCATCACAGGATTCTAGCAGATACCAAATGCACTGTAGTTTGAGACTACAATTTTCCTCTCTGGCTTGGAAACTCTGCGGGGGCTCTCGTTTGCCCCGTCTGGCTCGGAGGCATGGTGAGGGTGGTGTAAGTAAGTAAGTAAGTAAAGTGTAAATTTATATAGCGCATACTCAAAAAGATCTCTAATGCGCTTAATACATTTTGTGTGGCTGCACTGCTCATGTAGTTGGTCTGTTGATAGATTGAGCCACATGCTGGATTTCACCCTCCTGTGGGGGCTGTAAAATCCTTTGGTGAGCCCTACAGTATAGAGCGTAGTCTTGTGGTTGGGGGTAGTTGTGCTCTTTGCTATTCCCGCCATGACTTTCAGTACCCAGTATAATTGCTGGGAACTTTCTGGGGATGCGACCTAAGCCTATGGGGCAACATTGGCTGCCCTGCCTCGCTCAAGAATCTGGAATCTGGATCCCCCACCATAACTTCTACTCAGATAGCAGCCTCCTAGTTTCATTGCAATCAGTTTCACCCAGCCCTCAATATCTGTAATTCAACAGATCATATGAAAGCGGATCACAACAAAACATACTTTGATGTGAAGTATTTGCGGAGAAATGCCCGGGATTATGTCTCGTGTGCCAGCCTTGAAGTAGGCGATTTCGTCTCGCATGACTGCCGGCTTGAGGACGTAACCGCAGCCACCGTTCTGCATGAATCGTCCATCACTGAGGTCCATCATCAGGCCACACGTCTGATAGTTCAGTGCAACTGAAACCATACCCAGCAAGCAAGTCATCATTCACTGCTTCTCGTCCATTCACAGGCTCAATATTATTAGCTCAAGCCATGTGTTAGTAACTAGTGACACGCGATGGAATAAGTCAAATTCGACCGTCTACGATATTCAGCAATCCTCCAGCATTATGTGAGTTAGTGACAACGAGAAATGCACCGATCAGTGACCCTAAGTGATATATGTGATGTATGAAACCCAAAATTTTATTCAAATTTTAACTGATCAAAGAAAAATTAATGAAACTCTTTTTAACGATTAATTATTATGAGAACAACTTGTCCAAAATTGTTATATGACCACAAATTAAACCATAATTGTCTTGATTGCAAGAGCATGTCCACTCAAAACAGGGTTAAAAAACCCGTTTCAAAAGCCAAACCCACTACCTTCTCCAACAGTACATAGAATCTAAAAAAACAGCAAATTCATCATTTTGAAAGTTTTAAAACTAAACTGTAATCAAACATTTCACTATTTGTGAAACAAGAAACTGATAATAGCCTAAGTTTGGGTCGAGTAGGTTTTTGGTGGTTTTTAGGAAGTCTACCAATAAGAACCACTGGCTTTTGGATACCGTACATGTCCTGAATGTCTCAACAAAGATTCAAATCACGCACCCAGCTGACAGCCGCAGTTCCACAGATCCTGTGGATTGTAGTTGCTCGAGTCGACTCTCATGCGGTTTGGATAGACTCGTGTCAAGAATCGCTTGTTGTGATTTACAAAATCCTCCGGACACGTGTTGGCCATGCGCAGTGCAGCCGATTCACTCAGAGAACAGACGTCGTAGCAGAGACCTGTAACATACGCACACTACGAGTGGCAACTGATAAGCTTTACAGTCACGTCTTATCTGCACCTCATTCACATGTAATTGTAGAGTGCAATCTTACTGACATACAGACTGTGAAGAACTTTTTACCATCAACTGACAATGAAGAAAAATGGCTGAACATTTACTTCTATCCTCCCCAAAACTGGCAACAGAACACCTATGTTTCTCTGGTGACTTGACTGACATCTTAGATTATGACAGGATCATGTTTCAGAATGTTGGAATTCCCCATCTCTTCAGGGCATTCCCCATATCGGCACCGGCCCATCTCACAGGCTCATCATGACAACAACAACAAGTTACAGAACTTTTTAAGCACCACTCGTACACACAATTACCTGCCAGAGTCTGTCAGTTTCAGCATCTGAATAATCATAATACTTGGAACACAAAAACAATGCAAATTCAGTGTCGTAGCATTTCGCCTAATCGCATTTCGCCTAATCACTCCCCCAGTTGGGTCTACTGCAGAGCCCCAACCGAAATCGAACTACGGTTAGGGTTAGGGTTAGGGTGAGAGTTAGGGTTAGGGTAAGTATACGACGCGAAATGAGATTAGGCGAAATGAGACGACACCCGTCGTATACTTACTTACGGTTGGCCAAAAAATAATACAGAAAAAATGATGAACGACAAAACAAAGCTTGTCAAAGAAGCAAAAAACGACAAAGCAAGTCGTTGTTGTTGGTCCGCCTATCAAAAAAAGATTAGGCAAAATGGGATTAAGCGAAATGCAATTAGGCGAAATGCTACCCAACCGCAAATTCAGGTCTTCGGCTACCACAAGAAAGCTAATGAGAATGTCATCTACTATGGCATATCTTAATTTTAAATGTCCATTCAGAACCTGACCGCTTATATTTTTCAGTACAAATTGAAAAACAAAACAATAGAAAAAAACACAGTATGATAATTAGTTACAACAATCACGCAGCATGTATGAACATGATATCAGGACAGCCAATCCAACCAGGCTTGTTGACATAATTACAAACTGATACTCAGAATGACATTGATAGTAACCAAGGTCACCAGTCTGCTAAACAATCTGTATAACAAACGGGTTTGACAGCCGAAAACAAGTTGTGAACAGTGACCATTAAAACATTTCCATTTGACTGATATTGCATGAACGAGTGAGTAGTTTCTTAATGGCACATTAGGACAAAATAGGTCATTTAGTGCCATAAGTGTTTAAAAGGATTTAATTTATGTGTTAATAGGAAATGTTAGACAATTGATATACTCAACAACATTATATACCTTGATAAAAGTTTATATCTTTAATTTAACAAAAGCGATACCATTTTGGCATTCAATATTTTCCAAAATCTGTTTGAGTGCATCAACAAAAGTTACAAAATAGATGCAGTCTATCAAACGAAGTGTTTTTAACGGCAGGGATGTGCATAAGACCTTTTAAGCTAAAAATCAAGACGAGACCCAAGATTCATGTCTCTGAGACAAAGCCAAAACCAAAACATTGGAAATTTGTCCGAAACACAACCAAAATGAAACATTAGTACATCTCAAGATGGTCTCCAGACCAAGATGTAGAGACCAAGATCACATCACTGTTAAAAACACTTCGAGACTGACCGTGCTGCTGTAAAGTCTTGAAGTCCGAGAAACGAACGGATCGGCAGCACTGCGCAAGATCCGACAACTCGGAGCACAGTTTGTACTTCCTCAATGGCGTCATGTCCTATAAAAACACCTCACGTATCTTAGATATTCCCTCGCACTTCAGAATGATACAAACCTGTCTGTCACCTGTCACAGTCAACTAGGGCTACTAACAACCAAAATTTTTTAATATCTTAACTTTAAAAACAATTAATAATACTGCATCGCTAATTTAAATTCAACTCCAACAGTGGTAGATGCAAAGGAAATTCGTGCTTTTTGTTTTGCAACTTCTATCAGTCACTCAGGTAATAGCTCTGTGTGCAACGAATGGGAGTCGGGTTCCATTCCGAAGGAGTCGGAAGTTCGCTTCTATTTTAACCATCTTCGATGACACTGTTTTTATGCTGGCAATATAGATGTGATAAACGTTTACAAACAACGTTTACAAAAAAATCTTTGTAAACGCGTTTATTATTTTGTCAACGTTTATCTCAATAAAAATCACATGAGCGAAACGAAGCAAAATTATGACGGGAAGCCAAGCTATAGTGCATT
>Ga0056128_1002277_pt1 | contig 22601 bp, 12 predicted proteins | sample WorMetLIZISLAND2_FD_71113 | JGI IMG/M metagenome (GOLD analysis project Ga0056128, IMG submission 71113) | Marine gutless worms symbiont microbial communities from Max Planck institute for Marine Microbiology, Germany - Olavius geniculatus... ... | reverse complement strand
AATTTGCACATGTTACTCAGAATTGATTATATTTCAACGTGTGTTATTCACTTTAAATGTACATTACTCTTGGAAGACATAATTAGCTGACATGTAGGGGGACGGTTTTTTATGGCCCACTCTGTATGGTCAGTTGCTATGGCTTATAAAAGCCAGGCTTGACCATGGAGGCTTCATATCATCTTCAGCACTCAAAGGATCAACGACGCCTGCAAAGAAAAGACAGAGGGTCGAAAGTTTGGGGTGACTGTACATATTGCCCGTATGGGCCTGGCCAGAGACCGTAGGCTCTGTGTGATACAGGCTTCACTGAGCAAATAAAATGATTGATTATTTTAGCTTGAAGTATGTGCTGTTTCAGACTTTGACATTGGTTCATATTTGTGTATATCTTAGAGCTGTCAAGGTGTTATTTTTTTTAATGCATTAATTAACGCGTAAATTAATGCACCCAGTCTCGTCGAGAGGGAGAGTAAGGGGATAAGTTATCACAGGCCTTGCGACGTTTGAGGGACCCTGCCTGTCTAATATAGAAAGTCAGAAACACATTTTAAAATCAGCAATGACTGACGTCATAGGTAGCATAGAAATCTATTCGCATGTCATCGAAAATCTAAATAATTATTTATTTACATGGTGGAACGAAAACTACAGTTTAGTTACTCAAATTTATTTGATTGTCAAATAACCACAGTTTAACGGAATATTTCAACTTTTGCTTCACAAAATTTAGTAAATTAACATAAATTTACGTATTTGCATTAATTTTTTCAAAGCGCGTTAATTTTTTTAACGCGCGTTAATTTATTAACGCGTTAATTAACGCGTCAATTGTGACAGCTCTAGTATATCTGTGTGGCATTGTAGTTATTATGTTGCATGATGATGCATGTGTTAACTACACAGAGAGAAATACCAGTGAGCCACGTGTACCTGTATACTTGCCAGTCTTCAGTGCCATCATTGCCATATCTGCATTCTCGGCCATTCTCTGGTCATTTTTTCGGCTGCGGCACAGCACCTCAAACGTCGAGGAAGCAAATTTTGAATTCTACCACATGACGATACAGCGACTGAACTACAGGTGGCAGGAACCCGTTGCCATGAAGATGGCTGCTCACAAAGCGAAACGTTTTCTGGGTTTTTGGCGAGCACGAGCATATCAGAAGGTAAAGGGTGTTTTATGGCACTCGGCACCGCAGTGTGACGAAAGTGAGCTTCAAGATGTGACTGAACGATTGCTAACAACCGGCGTCTCATACAACACAGCCAACGGCATTACTGCTATTAACAGTTAGCCCGCTGATCATGCAGTAGAGGAGTCGTAGTTACATTCACATTCGGGCTTCTCACTCATCCTGATATTTCAGAAATTTTAAGCTTTCCTTTATTCTCCTGAAATGAGCATATTTGTTTGAAAAACCCGACGAAGTATGGTAATTTAGATTATGACTTGGCAGGACCTTCTGCAAGTGGATTTAAACTTCGTTCTTGTTCACTACAGTGTCAGAGTACATGAGCAAATGTTACTTGCCTTAGGGACTGATGACCCTGTCACTGTGAGCAAGTTTTTATAGTCTTCAGTTCAAAAATATCAGTCTTGTAAGTTTGTACATTTTTGGTTGCTGTACTTATTAGATCAACTACAAATGTCATGATAAATTCCTGAATTTTGACCATTTGGTGTTGCGTGAGACCTATTTGTAATATTCTTGTCACCTTTTTGTGCCTTTTGGCTATTCCTTATATCAGTAGTTTCTAGTATTCCAGTTGTCTTTCATAATTTGATCTGTTTGTCATTTTCATTCTCAGTGCACCTAGTTTGTCGTGTATGCAAATGCATCTTGGTTGTCGTTGTATGTTTAGATCAAATAGTTGATTACGCTAGAAGTGATCTATTTATTTGTTCAGATCAGTCAGTATTTATGCTTCTGCTTGCACTTAGCATGTTAGCTTTTTGCCTGGATTTGTAGCGTGTAACGGTTATTTTTGCAAAGTAATGCATCATATGTATAGCTTGACTGTTACAGAGCTTATGTTTACTGCTTAATTGTTCTTTGTGTTGCATCGGTTAATGCATTTACCTAGTGAAAATAATGGTGTGATTAAATTAGTAATGCCTACGGTTAGTACATTCTACATTCTATTTTTAGTAACAGTTTTATTTGATTGTTTTACAGTAAAATTGAGCTACTAAAGTTACTATATAAACTAACTTCACTGCGTGCAATTTAAATTAGTATAAATAAAATTAACGTCATACATTTTTACTACGTTGGTATCAGCTGTAGCCATTTGTAGTGTGAATCTGGTCAAAGCTGGTAGAAATTTGGCAATATTGTTACCAAAAGCTGTGGGAAATACATTCATGGCTGCCTTTCTGAATTTTATCAAAAGTGTGGATTGTGCCTCGTTTTTTTGACAGCTTAACATGTATACGATTTAACAGTCTGTAATGTTTGCTGTTGCAAATGCTGTTGAATTAACTGCTGTCAGTCATACAGTTTCATGCTTAATTTGTATTATTCGCTCATTGCACAAGTCCGCTCTGTGTTGATACTTTTTCACTAGTTACTGGTGATATAATTGCATTGTGTTGCCTGTGTTTAATTATTTATTGCTGGTTGATTGCTGTCAGTTTTTGTTTTCCAAAAATTCTGTGATTACCATTACGGGGGAAGTCGGGGCAAAATTAGAGGATCAGGAAAAGTTGGGAATTTTACATTCAAAAGTCTAGGAAAAATCAGAAGGTCAGGGAAATTCAGGTAAAATCAAAGTACCAAGGTGCAAAAGTTAATAAAGATGCAGAAAACTTTTTGACTGTTGTACGCAGACTGCATACAATGGTTCAAATTGTTTTCTGTTCGCTTCACTCACAGATTACTTGTATCTCCAGTTTTAAATTTGTTTCGCTGCCCTTGTTTCAAGTGTGATTGCAAGCGATCGAAAACAGATATTAATATTTCACGTGAACAGATTAGTGAGGGAAAATGATTCATGTTGTCCTCGAAGTCGGAGAAAAAGTCTGAGAAAATGAATTCTGCGTAGAAGTAGGAACCATGGATTACTATAATGCAAGTTCTGTAGATGTGTTACGATATTACTGCAGTATTTTACGAGCTTGTTCGTGTTATGTGTAACGGAAAGTGCAGTTAAGATTAAGTTCATAAGATCTCACTAGGCTCATACCTGTGCTCTGTCGATCCAGTCAAAGGGCTACATAGATCTCTCAACGTCACACTAGAGCGATTGTTTGCTCGGACTGCACTTGAAGTGGCTGCTGTCTGCAGTTATTTGACCATTTCTGTTCCTTCGCAGTCTGATTTAGTTATGCAAGGTCATCTGCCATAAAATACGCAAAACTGCCAGATCTGAGCTAAAAAAAATTCATTGATAATTCAGGCCAAGATGCTTATTTCGTTATTCGGTTAATTTTTTTGGTTGTAGCTTAGTTTGGTCGTAGGCAACTGCGCAACGTCGAGCAACCATTAACTGCAAAACAGCGCTTTGCTAAATGAATGTTGCTTGTGCGCATACGTTGTTAGCAGATGCTGCTTACAAAGTTGTTTTCTGTTTTATTTAGCTTGTTGTTGACGTTGCGTCTATTATGTGTTTAATTTCCATAAGGGTAGTTTGCACTTACATTGTCAGTCTGACGATTGTATTGCCAAGTGAACACAGTGAATGGCTGAGATAATGTTTTCATCAAATGCGTGTCTATTATGTCTGTCTGTCAAATGTGAAAAGTCAATTAATAGGCCTACAGCACATTCTTGTAATTAAAACCTCTTAACGTCTGAATGTGCATATCTGCATGTTGTCAGCGCTGGCGGCTGTGATTGGCCACACATTTTGTGAAATTTGCTTTTCACGTTAATGCAAATTATCATGTTGTGTATTATTCAGTATTTTTGTACACAATGTATATTGAATATTGATGCACTTATTCATAGTGACTAAGTGACTGACACATTGTGGCTTGTGGCGTCAAAACTCAAAAGTACATTAAAGCACTTTGTCTTATGTGTCAAAGAATATACAGTCATTTAAGTTGGATGGAATTCATTGTACTGTTGGCGAACATAGTGTGTATTGCTAATGTGAATAAAGTTTGTCAGGCCGACTAACAATGACGGGAAATAAACTGCTCAGCGCATTTTAACTTGCTAGTCGGTACATCAAAAGAAGCAAATGAAATGCTGTAGCACTGTAATGATTCGTGTTATGATTGTGCAGTCGCGATCACACAGGGACATACAGTGGCTTCTATCCCCCCAAATCTGGAATCAAAATTGGGTGCAACTTCCCCTCAGTTTTGGGCTCAGGTTACCCCCCCAATTTTTGTGATGCACATTGCTAGCTAGCATAAACAAATAGAAAAAAACGGATTCTACACAAGTTAAGTCATCAGCACATTATCCCAAGCAAGCGTTATCACAGTGATACCACGCACACCACGTAATAGCTAGACTTACACAAGAGTACTGAAAGCTGATATAAATCAACCTGAACAAAATAACTGCTGTTTAGATGCATTCTAGAAAGATAATCAAACTGGCTACAATGAACAAAAATCACACATCCAGAACACAATGTACACTCTTCTAGCATCAGACTTAACAATGCTGAAATTAACTAGTTTGACTCCACGAACACAGATTATGTTCAAAATAGTTAGGTGACACACATTAATTACACACAAGTGAAAAAAATCTTTAACATCTAAAGAAACAACACAGACGTGACATAAAATTCACACGCAACAACAGATGACTGACATTTTGGCACAAGTCTTGATTAGTTGGCAATCATGACAACTGCAAATGGTTAGTCCGACTGGCTTGGTTCGGAAACGCTTGTTTCAACATTGTAACGTCATGCCCATAAATTGAAAGTGTACTCAACATGAATTTTACTGTACGTAGAAAGTGAAATACTGCATTTAGAGTATTAGCCTAAAACGTCACAGCAGTTCACCATTATATGTTTAACAGTGGCAGAAATAACACAAAATCTGTTATCGTAAGTCCTAACGGTAATGCTCAAGATAATGAAAAACTATTACCATATGTGATAAGAATAATAAACATAAAATACAACAGGATGCTGAATGATTAGACTACAGTACCATAAACAAATCCGAATAAGACTTCAGATATGTGACACATCACAATAAACATCACGATCATGTTGCCTAACAGCACAGACTGCAAAAGTACAGAATAATAAACTAGTCAATAACTGGTATCATCATCAACATTGAATGTCAAAATGGCCGACTCTCTTCACTCATGGCATAATGGTGTACATGTATTTCACAATGGTAAACATACTTTGCTGTACATGTATTCTGAGGTAAAATGACACTTTCTAGGGCATAAAACATACACTGTGTCTGGTAAAAAAGTAAACCCCTAGACATTGTACAACAGAAATGTCAAATCCAAACGAATCAGAATAAAATTTTGTCTACATAATCCCCCCCAAAATTGCTAAAACGAGTATTTTTTGTAGCGGAGTTATTAATTGTTGAATATCGATAACAAAATATTTCCGTTATGAATATGATGTTACATAAACCTCTCTGTACATTTGCGTCATTCCAACAAACATCTGATTCTGGCAAAAATCTACTTTAGCGATGCGACATCTATCGACAATCAAAGTGCCAAATCTCAGTTAAATTTCGCAATGCAAGCAATAGCTACAGCAGCTTTTGTAAGGTCACCACAAAAGGTGAGGTGTCGATCTTACGCAACAGTTTGTTTAATCCTGACAGATATTTTGTTATCAATATTCAACAATTAATAACTCTGCTAAAATAATATTTTTTAACGAAATTTGGTGTTTGCTTCAGCAATTTACTGGGGACTAAGCGCGCGAAATTTTATTCAGATTCGTTTAGATTTGACATTTCTATTGTACAACGTCTAGGGGTTTACTTTTTTAACGAACACAGTGTACAAACTTTTGCTCACTGAAAAATGACATCAGCAGAAAGACAGACATAACTTCTACACACTGTAGTATTGGGCCATATTTTTGAGGCCAGCCAGCCACTGGCATGTTGCAACTGTGCCATAACCAGCAGCATTTACATCTATGGCTACCAGTTAGGCAGCCATTCTAACAGGCTGCATCATAGGTCTTGCCTAAACATCTCCATGGCCTGTACAGGCTCCTGACTCTAAAAGGAAAGGCCTAGAAACCGTTCTCTATGTCAGGGGTAATTAAAGTGCCAATTTTCAGTTTAAAAGGTCACAGTAGGAGGGCTAGGATTAAGACAGACATAACATTTTACCACTAGGCCGACACATAAGTACTATGCAACACAAGTCACCAGCATGCAGTAATATGTTTTGTACCATACCTACAGAAATGTTTAGCCTCTCTGTGGCAAGGAACCAAGTTATAACAACATGGTCTGATACAATCAAACTAATTATGGTAAATTATAAAAGACAATACACCTGTATCCACGTAGTATAATACAGTATAAACAATAAGCATAGCCACATATTATATTAACCAAACAGAAACATAGTCAAATGTACAGAATACGCAGCACAACAGCTTAGCTACTGTACAACTACCACTATTAAAGCAAACTTATCATACCCGATACTGTCTCAAAATAGTCCTAGCATTTATGTACACGACCATAGTGAAAAATATTATGACATCAGAAAACCATTTCTGCTTGGCTGCATCTGCAGCCAATCATCAAACAGCGAATCAAGTTGCTCCGATAGTGTAAAAATATGAATATGTCTGAGCAACATGTCATAGATGTCAGAATATTCTAATGGACATGCCACTTCCAGAAATTTTCAAATGCATGGACAAAACTGTGATATTCTGTGCAAGTTGACATTATAAAATACCCCCATCATTAGGCCTACTTAGAAAACATTTCCACAGATATGGTGGGTGACAGTTTTGTGCATAAACCTGCAAAACTGCACAGAAGCGTTGGTTTTGATTCACTGGTAATAATAACAATAACGGCATTTCAGATCGACAGCAACATAAACTGAACAGAAATGCACATTGTACAGGGTGGTCCAAAACACGGTACAAAGTTTACAGCACCATAATTTTGCAACCTTACGTCACAGAGTCATGCACTTTTCAGCAAAATGTTCAGAAAGAAACTGCTTACATGACAAAAGCCAGCGTTTGAATACAGCAATTCAATATTTTTTGTTTTGTGGCTGGCAAATGTCCTCACTGATGATCTGAAAGATTTCTTAAATCTGTAAGCGAGGAGCCAACCAAGAGCACACCAACTTTATATGAACAGTACTTTACAGTTAACCAGTGGTCATGTACTGGATAATTTTTGGCTTTAATGCTGATTTCAGCTTCACAGCTGTTTACGTAACCTTTGGTTACTCTGACTTTCTGGGGATGCGCATTAGGCCGAACTGATATGGCCTCAGTGCTGGGCGCTTAACAGCCTGCCCACGCCGAAGGTAAGGAAAAAGTAAGGTAAACTGGCAAGTGAACTGTTCAAAAACAGTATTGACCTCTAAATCTTCATTCTTTAAGGCAAGTTTGAGATAGAAATAAAGTCTGCACCCAACCGATTTTTCAGACTGATAAAAATAAACAGTGCTCAACGTGTCCACCACAAAAACAAACAGCCGATGATATTCGTTTAGACTAGTTTGATAGTACCAATGATTAGCTCTGAAGTGACTGATCATGTCACAGTAACTGTTCAAAGCTTACTTCAGATGATCAACGTGCTCAGTCTTCTGACATAAGCAAAAACGACTATCGCCTGTTGTTCATTTCTGTAGTGGACACATTGAGCACCGTTTCTCTTGACTCTGGACACTGGGCTTCACGTTAACCTTGTTTCTATCACTAACTTGCCTTAAAGATGTAGTGGTTAATATTTTTTTTTGCAAAACAAAGCATATTTAATTGCTTAATTTGGACACTGGTCTTTTCATGTAAGCAATTTTTTTCTGAACAATTTGCTGGAAACCGCATGATTCTCTGACGTATGGTTGCAAAATTATGGTGACGTAAACTTTGTGCTGTATTTTGGACCATCCTGTATATAATACATGCACACAAGCACAAAGAAGAACTAAACCTGCCAGTTAGGCAAACTCTCACAGACACACACACTACACGTCATTCGCAAACTATCAACTACAACACCTAATGGGCAACATGGTTCAACGGAAATGTATCAGCTCAACTGAACTGTATCAGACACGGCACACATACTACACAGCCCAGACAGAAAGTACTCAGAGCATACAGCATTAGCATCATACTGCGAAAAAAACAGCATTACAGTCATTGTGCAGCTGTCCATCCAGAACGCGTTCAAGATGTAGAAAAATTTTTTAAAATGCGAACTTCTCCAGTGCAGAAGTAACCTACCGGTGTACCGATTTTTGGTTCAAAGGTTAGGGCTATGCTGTTAGGGTGAGGCTAGGGAGACAGCTGCACAATATATCAATACTGGCACCAACAGTTTTCCGGTTATCTGATAACACGTATGGAATATGCATTACGAAGCAATGACTCGCGTTATTATGCACAATCACTTGATATGCTAGAATGCAGAATCATCAGTTTGTAGCTTAAGAAGCACCAACAGTCAGCTGTTGCAAGCATAATGAAAAGATGCAGTTAATTAAAGCCAGCAAGCTACTCAGTACTTGGAACTCTGACACTTAAAACATTTAACCCACCTATGCTGCAAACTTGTAACACAGCAAGATAACAGCTGAGCCAGTCCAAGAGGAACATAGACAGAAATGGCCTAACAGCTTTCACAACTATCTGCCTAAACCAACAGCACACCAGAAAAGCAGTGGCAGGCACAGTCATAGACATATGCGGGCAAAGCATAACCTCTGGAGAAAATCGATGATCAATACTTGAAAAATGATAATGCAAAGAACAGATGTAGCCACTAATCTCCCTGTAATCAAAAATTAAACAGTCTTTGAATATCGCAAGTCAAACTTATGCGTTGCTTCAATGGCTCTAAACATAAAAATATGCGAAAATTAAGAAAAAACACCTACCATCCCCGTCACTGCCACAAAATTTATCAATTAACATGGATCAACTGAGTAGGCTGCATGGACTATGCCAACTCTTACTTCTACACTGTGGGTTCAGACGGTGACAATCAAATATTCAGATAAATACTGAAACACTCTTAGAAACACGCTTAGAACATCAGTCACAACAACTGTACTGCGAATCAGAAAGACAAAAATCCTACAAGTACGATTCTGTCGTAGCAATATATTAATATACTGAACAGAAGAGTACAATAAAATCTTTCTACATTTTGCACGAAGTAATCTTAATATCACAATCATAGCATCGCAAAGAACACCACTACACTGTACTATTACAGTCTGTATCACAAACTATGGATACATAGTTTGCTCGATTAACGCTAATGGAGCAATGGTCTTAAGATGCAAAGTTTACCATTTGCTTTAAAAGATCCAGAATGTACAGCAGTACAATGGTAGCTAATCTTAGAATAAACTCATAAGTCGAAATGATGATTAATGACCTATATATTCATCAAATTACAACATTTATTGATGACTAGTTCCTTGAGTTTCAGCAACCACTGCCGCCTTCTAGGCTTCTTCGCGATGAATCATTTTACAGAAGGCAAAAGTAGTTGATAATACTTCAACAAACTAGTAAACAAAGACTATAATTTGATCAATTTGTACAGCTCATTACCGTAGTACAACAACACTGTTTACCACACGACATGAGCAGATTAAACAGCGAGGCAGTTAAATAAATGCATATTCAAAGAACAGGAAACCAGCATCTACGGCTATGACTGGCAATGTCCATCAAAAACTACTACTAATGCCAAAATTTGTTCATCAGGCCTGCAATGAAATGACCACAGATTAGGTAGGGTTTTACACAGTAGAGAGTATACAAAGATGCTGACAAAAATTTAATTTATCAATTAGGATTCATTAATCATTCACTAACTGATTTCTGTAAAATATGATGGTCTAGCACCCACTAAATGTGCTATCTCAATGTTAATCTGCGAAACAAATAACCCTCTGAACGTTTGCATCCAAGAGTCATCATACCACACCTAATCTGCATTACTGGATAAAACATAAAACAAATGTTTGACAATGGCTGCATACAGCTGCATACAGTACACAGTGGAAAGTAAAACACACAAGACTATGGAACCCACGTCAATGTTATGCTCTGTACTGACTGCAAAAAACTGTCAAAAACAGTTTAACGACATTATAAAGAAACTCTACGCAGTGGAAAGTAAAACTGTACTACAAGACTATGGAACCCATGTCAATGTTATGTATGAAGTCCAAGTCTTACAGTTAGAGGCATGGTTTGGTTAACCAAACAGTGAACAAAAACTATTCACTGCAATGTGTTCTGCAGTGCAGTCAATGCACAGAAATTCAGTATGGAGCCACTGACTCATTTCAGTGAATATTAAGTCAACAAAACCTAAAGATTCACAAGCAGAAAAATAGCGCATTAGCTACGTGCAAATACTGGAAACTGCGACGAGCACACCGCACTGCAAAATGAAAACATATACACCACAGAAACACACCACCACATGGCGCATATATATTACGTTCTATGACCACAGCATGACCACAGCAAGTGAAAGACTCCTGTGGGTCACAAATGAAAGACTCTTGACTGGTCATACACAGAAGCCTGTGGTGCCACTGCGCTGCTCTATACAGGTTGTATCAGAATGCCACTGCACGGGTTGGGTAGCCTGCAGGCAGGACCAGAAACTTGAATTAATCAAAAGCTACCTATGATCAGAGATCAAAATTTTCAAACTATCAAAATCTGTTAAAAGTGCACTCATTTTAATTTACTAAATGGCCATTTAATCATTGTTATAACAATACATTGGTTCATTCCATAAGTCAATGTAACCTGTGGGATTTTTGATTTTGAAGAAATGGTGACGAAAATCCAATTACACTGTCTCAAAAAAACGTTGCACTTTGTAACTGTCTATATGTCTGACAAATATTAACCGATTTTCAAAATTTTTTCACTGGCAGACTCTTTGAACAAATAGCAATAAATCAGTTATAAAATATTCTACCACACTGTAACTGTATCATTACACTACCTTGTGAAATATAAATGCAAGAAAAAACTAACATTAATAGGCAACTGGCATGTTGGAAAATGAAAGGCACTTTTGACAAAAATCACGATAAATGATCAGTGTGATGCTACACTGTGTTAGACCAGCCTTTGTGGATATCTGGCGTGTTGAACAGTGTGTTTGTTCCTGGTTTTTGTGGTTTAGTAAGGCTACCAGTTCATCCACAGTAGTCATGTTCTTTTCAGTATCTGCATGCGTCAGTCTGCCGTTTTGATGCCTTTGGTCAGTGCTTCCTGTTTTCCAAATCTTTTTAGTAACCTGTGCAGTAATTCCTTTTTGCTGTTTATTCTTAAAAATTATGCCAGAATTCTTTGTGAACTGGCTTTTTCAAACTCCTATAAGTTCTTAGTCAAAGTCTTGTCTTCATTGCTAAATGCATGTTACAATACCGATGTATCGTCACTGCATTAAAAATTATTATTTACAACAATATCCTTTTCTTCTGTTTAAAAACACAAGAAATGTATCAAATACTAAACATCATTTACTTTTAATATACAAATTAGTCGAAAATTGTTTCAGAAGATAATTTTTGCATATACATTACTAAGATTTTAGTGATTTTTCACAATTTAAGTTTTACATGGTAGTGTAGCGACACAGTTAAGGTGTGGTGGGATTTTTAATGACCACACTACTGCTACTTGTCCACAGAGTGTGGCATTAAAAAAAATCTGAAAATCGGTTAATATCTGATGAAGATATGAACAATCACAAAGTGGGACGTTTTTTTGAGACACAGTGTAGTACACTGTGTTCAGAAAAAAACACCCTCTCACGTTTCCTGTTATATCTCCATGAAAAATGCCTAGATTTCCACAAAATTTTCAGGAAGTGTTTAGTAGGAAACACGTATTCCACCGGTAAAAAAAAAATATTTTTGCTACTGGTTACGTCATGATGACGTCATATGTTCCGTGTTTGTAAATTGTGGGTTTTACCATAAAGACAGGCATTTGAGGAAATGTTAAAACATATCAATTGGTCATTGTGTTAACTGAACCCAAAGATATGCTAATTTGTCAAGCAATTTTCTATTATGAACTGTTTTCATGGTTCATTTTTAGCTGAGTGCAAAATTTTTAACTTTGTTGATGTTGGCATCTTCACGCGCACTGCACACTGCGTGGATGACCACATGCCCGCCATCAGTTGAACAGCGTGATACTGCCAGACGTGTTAAATTTTTTATTTAAAAGTTTCATTTTATCAATATTCAGTTGTCTGTCCATTGTCCAGAAACATCTTCACAAACTTGTGGCTCCATAACCCTTGCTGACTCGCAAACACTTGTTTCAAATGTCTGTCTTCAACAGCAAAAACCCATAACTTACAAATGCAAAAATATGACATCAGCATGACATCACCAGTAGCAAAGAAGATCTAACTTTTTTCAGCAATGGAGTACATGTTTCATCCTAAACATTCCCTGAAAATTTTGTGGAAATCTGAACACTTTCCATGGAGATAAACAAGGAAACGTGAGTGGGTGTTCTTTTCTGAACACAGTGCATAACGTTGTTAGTGAAACAGGCTGGGCCATAAAGCTGGAATGCGCACTACGACAAAACAAGTCTGGATGAAAAGCAATGGTGGGACCAAATTATTCCTTTCTGTGCGCACGTCCAGACAGCAGACAGTGGCATGGATGTCATCTAAATAGGACAGATCATGCTGACACAGTGACAATACCTACACAAGTCTTGAGTTGAAATCACTCACTAGCTAGACCATCCATTAATCCACAAAGACTTAACCACATCAACATGACAAAATTCATTAGACGATTTCAGTTCCACTAGAGTACTGTCAAATCAGTGACGGCCCATCATAGCCAGGGGCCGCCATAGCCACAATCCCATAGCCAACCAGGGCCGGTACCGGCATAGCCAGGGGCCGCCATAGTTAGGGTTACGATTAGGGTTAAAACCCCACATTCCTATAGGCTTTCCGTAGAATCCCCGCTTGAGGAAAGGGGTGGCCGCCACACTTTCCTAAAGGGTTAGGACTATGGCTATGGCATTGTGGCTATGGCAGCCCTTGGCTATGGTGGGCCACAACTGTCAAATCACTGCCCATCATATGACAAGCAAATCTCCTAGCGCGGTCGATTTTATGCACAAGTAACACAATTAAGTTATAAAACTATTCATCTGGCGACAGCAGCCAAGAACGCCTATGTACCCAGAACGTGTTAATGCACCATCTGCATCAGCATCAGTCATGCAACAGCATTAGAATTATGGCACACCAAGTGCCACTAAATGTCTGTAACAGCATTGAAAATAAAATGTCCCGATGTGACAATAATGTTAACAGCATTTGAATAGTTTAGTGCATGTAATAATCTCAATGGTTACCACACAGTTTCCGGCACAAGATCTGAACACAAGAAATTATATTCAACAGGTTTACACGCAATTCAGCAGACCTTAGTTCCAACATAACATGTAACACGTAATTGTCTAAGGACATTAAACTGCAATGTTTTACATCACCTGAAAAATCTACAGCTTGTTTTAAACATGCTCAACGTCACAGAGTTATAATCCTGAACTCATCATTCCAACATTCAAAGCACGTTTTAACGCAACTTAAATAAACGATCCGCTCACTTAAGATCCTCACTTAATCTTAATTTCCACGTTTCCTTACTAATTAACATACAAACCCAACAGAAAGCAAATTATGATAATACCAAGTAAACAGAGATACTGTAGCAAAGAAGCAGACAAATGACTAAAAATACAGGGTGACACAAAAACATGAAATATTCTATTTACATTCTTAATCGTGTATTGTTATACCTCAACGCAAAATACTTGCACTGTTGACTGGCGGGCAACAGTTCACGTCACTGTTGCCTGCGTGAGCGGGCAACAATAAGATGTTGAAATCATTTTTGTTGAAGTGATTTTTGTTTAAAATTTTGTTTTGGTTTTCAGGTATAACAAAACAAATAGTAACTGGCACAAGTTGCCCTCAGTCTTCGACCTCGAGGCAACATTTTACGAACTTTGTGCAGAAAATTGTGAATGACGACCTCGAAGCCAGTCACACACACATAACAGCCAAGTAACATGTTGACACTATGTAAACAACTAAACTAGAGCTGTCAAAGCGTTAATTTTTTTCAACGCATTAATGCACCGCGTTAATTTTTTTTAACGCATTTATTAACGCAACCAGGCCCATCGAGAGGGAGAGTAGGGGGGTAAGTTAACCTGGGCCCCACAACGTTTGGAAGCCCCGCTTGTAGAATATAGAAAGTTAGAAACATTTTAAACATATAATCAGCAATAACTGGCATCATAGTTAGCATAGAAATTTATTAGTCTGTCATCGGAATAATTATTTATTTACATTAGTGATGGAAAGGCAACTAAACTGTAAACATGTAATTGTCAAATAACCACAGTTTAACGGAATATTGGAACTTTTGTTTCACAGAATTTAATAAATGAAGATAAATTTACGTATATGCATTAGTTTTTTTAACGTGCGTTAATTTATTAATGCATTAATTTGACTGCTCTAAACTAAACAAAAAAGTAATCAACATGACTGCACTTCACCGCAATGATTCATGTTGCTAAATGTTTCAAAAACTGTCCAACTGCTGGACAGACAGAAAACATGCATTTTCCACTTTTTTACGGGCCACCCTGTAATATTAAGTCTATGGCATTCATTAGCAGCCATCATGTGCCTCTGTCTATGCAGCATTCACAATGTACTTCATCACAGATAAGAATGCACTCACTCTACACGATGGTGCATAAATAGTGAAACAAATATTTTACGTAGATTGAGCAATCGGACAGTTTTGTGAATGATTTGCCTCAATCAGTGCAGTGAAGGATGGTCATGTGTGTTCAAGCGTTCAACATGACCACCATTCTCTGCAATGATCAAAGGCAATCATTTACGAAAATGTCAGATAGGTCGATCAACGTAAAACATTGCAGTTTATATGCACCGGCCTGTAGCACGCCTAGCAGTTAGCGGTCAGTTTGTCAGAAGTCGTCTAGACCAGTGACGGGGGTGGAATGCTGTTGCGACTAGAACGAAGAACGCGGCCGCCCCGCAGTCCCGTCTGCTGTCTTTGTACCGCACCGACGGCCTGCGGGGGTATCACAATCATAGGTCGAGCGTAGGGCAGGGCGGTGTAGGAAAACGGTGACCCGGAACCACCTGCCATGGGATTCAGCTGGTTTCTGACACCACGAGATGACTGGACGCGACCGCCACCGGCACAGCGTGTCTGTAGGACCACACCGGTCACTGGGTTAACCTCGTCACTCGGACGCAGCGCCACTGACCTCGGTATGTGCACTAAACAGTCACAAACAACTAACAATCAGATCGTCATCATAATAATCAGCATCATCTTTGTCACACTGACAGGACATAGCATAGCACAAGTTCATGCATGTAGACCATGGTACACACTACAAAGGAGTCTGAAAACATGTTGAAAACTACAAATAATAACTAGAAAATGAAATGTTAAGACAAAAAAAATGACTTGCACCACCTAGAAAGCTACAGCATTACAGTACCACAAAAACTGGTATATTATATATTATTATTCCAGTTATTTTATGACTGAGGACAAAGACACAAGTATTTCAAAAATTTAAAAAGACAATCGGAAATTACCATCAACCCAGATAATCCAAAATAAACTGTCAACAATATTTTGCACAATCTATACATCAGCGAAACAAACATCCTTTACTGACTTGTATGAGTCTGCTGCAGATATGATGTCATTGTAATTTATGACACCATAAAGCATTAAATAGACACGATTTTTAGCGACAACGAAAGAGGCTCGAGTCATTCATCATCGTGGATAGCAGACACTTCCGTGATCAAATTTCAGATTTCAAAATAGATAATAGTCACTGGGGGTCAGGTCATTATTGTACGCAGTGGTCTTAGTGTACTAAATCATAGTCGTGAACAGCCAGATGGGTAACTGTAGACTTAGGATTAAGGTGCAGTGCTGAAATTAGGGGACTACGGTGTGAGGCTCGCTCCCAGCCCCCTGCCCTCAGGGACCCATATAACTAGTCACAAATCTTGATTGGCCTTCCAACTTCCATTCACACAACTAATATAATTAACAGTAATATTTTCAATAAAATCTTTCTGATACTGTTAAATATTGGCATTACATCATAATTATCTGAAATGATGTTATTTGCAGCCACCGCAGGTTAGACTATAGTACACTCAGACGCAAATAAGAAATTCATAAACAAATTTGTGAGGGCTTTCATAAAATCAGATGCCATGGAGCCCAAGGTTGGTAAATCCAGCTACAGATTGAAAAAGGTTCATGTACCTACCAGCCTGATTCAAATGCTGTTTGCGTTAGTGTTCCAAATCGTTTCAGCTTAATGCTGTATGACATCGTAAATTACAATGACATCACTTCCACAAGCTGCTCACATGAATACGCAAGGAAGGTACATTTTACTGATGTATAGAGGATAAAGAAATTTCGTTTAATATATTGACTCAAAAATCTTTGACCGCCCCTCATTTTTGCACGGAACCGCAATTCACTCAAATGCCTTTGTTCGCGGCCAGCACAAATTTAAGCTATCGTATATTCACGTAAGCAAATAAGAAATTCATATGCATATTTGTTAGGGTTTTCACAAAATTCTATTCCACGTGGCTCCAATTTACAAATCTAGCTACAGATTGAAAAATTGTCATGCAACAGCAAGCCTCATTTTATGCTGTTTGCGTTAGCGCTCCAAATCATTTCGGTTTAGTGCCCTGTGACATCATAAATTACAATGACGTCATATCCGCAACAGACTTGTATGAGTCAGTAAAGAATTTATGTCTCACTAATGTATAGATTGTGAAAAATATTATTGTCTAATATGTCAAGGCCTGAAACTTTTGGGATGGTCCTCGTAACTGCCATCACATACATGACGGCAATTTGTGTCGTACCATTCGGTGCAGTGAACTCAAGCGGTGCTGGGATGACTGCAGGTAGCTGTGGTGATGCCAGCAGCAGACTAAGCTGATCTACGCCGGACAAAGGCACCGGTGAAGGTATTGGCAGGACCTGTGTGGCAGACAGTGAGAGTACGCCAACACCGGATGTGCAGCGACATTGGGGCTGACAGGTGCTTGGCTCATCTACCACCGGACGACTTACCTGCTGCAATACCATAGCCATACATAGGTTCCTTCAATGTCTTTCAACAAACTACACAAGATCGCTGAATTACAACCTTTATTTACTGATTTGTTAAGAGAAAACCAGTAATCGTAGTACATTATGAAAACATACCTCAACACTCATATGTCAGTCGAGCACCACCACCTAGACACTAACCTTCAAAACTAAAAATGGCACAGCAATTCTGACTTTTCTACACCATTTTGCTTTTAAGTTAGCAGCCCCTATGGGTTAAATGGACAGATAAACCAATGGACAAGACCGATACTGCAAACTTTAAAGATGGCCATGCAATAAGCCATGACAACCACCAGCACAGCAAACCACAAGTGTCCTGTGCCACGCACCACAGAAATTGCATTAACGTATCAATGCCAACTGATGAAATCTATAACAGCTTCAAAATGCCATTATGGGATGCACAATACCGTGTTCCAATCGTAGACGAAGTCATTCGTGAAGCCGCTGCAGATGAATAAACTCTGAAACAGCTGTCGGAGGTAAGCGTAGTTTGGTTTATCGTCAAACCGCAATGAACGACAGACTGTTAGGTACGTCGCAAACTCAGCTGTAAGCAAAACAACAGAGTTTAATAGACTTCAGTTACAAATTGCACACAAGAACAACTGCAAAGTTGCAGGGTCAAAATGCTATATAATATGCTAAAACTTTTTAGCATAAACACTAGCCATTAAGTGAGATTGATTGTGAAGTACCAAAATTCTGGGCTGTTGAAACATCTTCTTGAGAAATTTTCATCCAAAAATGCAACATTTGGGGCTGGAATACGCCCATTTTGGGAGAAATTTAGAGCACCCATAGTCTCTGCTGTCAAAAATTTGCACCTGTCTGTTGTAATTCTGTTTGAAGTTTGCAATTTCTGTTAGAAAAATGCAACTTACTCTTCCGCCTAGTTTTTTTGACCCACAACTCTGCGGCCTGTTGCCATCATTGACTTGATATGTCTCAATGAAACTCACGGGAATATTGAAGTCTGAATATCTTTTACTCACATGAGAAACCTTTGCACAGTTCATCAACAGAAGTTGACATTTTCTTCTCACTGATTCTGTCGTATTTCTGCTTCTTCGTAGCTGCCCGCAGTCCCTGCCATGGCAAGCTGCCTCGAAGAAAGTACATCATGATGTACGCGATCGACTCTACATCATCACGACGACTTTGCTCTGCCAAACACACAAAACATTTCACATACATGTAAATAATAATAATTTTCTTCCTGTGCAAATTAAATACTGGAAAATTAACAAAATAAATACAGCTTGTTTGATGAATGCAGGTGGCTGCTTACTTACTTATGAACCAATGCAATGAGCTTCAGCACAGATCTGCCTAAACTGTCAACACTTTCTAATACTCAACTTGAAACTTGACGGTATTTTTACCATCCCAAGAATGGCTGAAGACGCGAGTTAACCCCTTGACTGCCACATGCTGGATATTTCTGGTGCCTGAAGTATAGTGCTGGCACCACATATCGGAAATATCCGACAGTATCCCTATAGGATGCATTGATGCCTGGCACTAGGAATATTTTATGCTTGGCGTACTGGATATATTGGCTGATTCTCTGATGCTCAGCATGTATTGGGCTACTTTTGTAAAACTTCTTGGTTACATGCACTGCAACATCATCTTTTACATTTTAGTCGTGAACAACTACTATGGCAGCAAATAGTAGACCTACTACTACAACTGCTACTACTGCTACAACAACAACAACTACCACTACAACACCACCAAGTACTACTGCAGAAAGCTACTGATGCCGCAATTACTACTATTAATACGACGACTACTACTGGTTTTACTGCTACTACAGTTGCTGCAACAACAACTATTACAACAATAACTACTGTACTACTGCAACTACAACAACAAAAACTACTACTTTTTGTGTCTTCGTTCTTTTCGTGTCTCTGCACTGAAAATTTGAACTCCTTAACTCCTGAAATTCGTCAATGTCAAACCCTGGCTACCTTCAGATGCCACTTAAAGACCCACTACTTTCAGTCAGCCTTTTCTGCCACCTAGCGTCCATCATCCTATGCGCCCTGATTCTTTCTGAGACTTTGGCACTTTACATATCATTTACTTACTTACTTACTTACTTATTACAGCATCTAGTACTCCTACCACTGCTACTACAACAAATACTGCAACTACTACTACAACTACAACAACCCTTACTATGGTGCAGGGAATTTCTAGGAACTGGCAGTTAAGGGGTTAACCTGGTGGTTGTTTACACACAGATATGGTGATTCATATCACCACCCAGCCAACTAGTAAACTAAACTTGGCATCAAGCAACTTCATTGGTTGGGACTAAGCCAACCTGTCAACCATGTCATACAGTACCTAAACAAACCCTAGCAAAATGTATTACTATGCAACAATCACTAGCGCTATGCAATTTGTGCGCTGGACATAACATATCCATACAGCATACAATAGTAAGAAAACATACAGCAAAGTATTGCAATGTGGAGAGAATCCTTCGAGGCTGAATGAATTTTTTTCCATAGGCCTTTAAGTCGAAGTACTTTCCAAATTAGCACCGTGACATTGCATTGTGACGTCTGTCGGCACATTAGCTACTGTCAGCCTTCTGCTTCCTAATGTCAACTTCTGTCAACATCAGCTTTGAAAGAGTTAATCATCAGACTTTCAACAAGTCTGCTAATGCCACAATTCCATTACGCTGACTTTGCAACAAAGTCCGGGACAAGTCGCTTTGTCGCGCACACCAATCATGAAAGTCCGAGACACAAATCATGTCGCCGACTTTCATGATTTGTGTCCGCGACAAGTCCGCAACTTTGTCGCAAACTTGTCACGGACTTTGTTGCCGACTTTTCCCGTGTTTGTCACGGACTTTGTCACAAACATCTCGACATGTCGAGATGATTTGTGTCCGCGATTTTCGTGATTTGTGTTGGCGACTTTCACCGAAACTTCACGGTTTCATGATTTGTCACCATTTGTGTCCGCGACTTTCATGATTTGTGTCAACGACTTTCCGCACGGGGAAGTTTTGGTGAAAGTCGGCATAATGAAATTTGGGTTTAAGCTAGCCCAGCATGCATATGAGAAACGCACCAATGCCGAGGTGTGTGTTGACGCTGGCGTATCGTGCAGTGCCTGTTAAGTTCTTGTTGCTACGGAACGGAATATGCTGGTGTGTCCGAGCGTCGCGGTACCGTTTTGCCAAACCGAAGTCAATCAAATAAACAACGTTACCCTTGTTACCCAAGCCCATCAGAAAATTGTCCGGTTTTACATCACGATGGATGAAGTTCTTCGAGTGAATGTATTCAATGCGGCTGATCTACACAGAACAAACGAACACATAGATTTTACACGTTTCATGAAAGAATAAAATGCAGCAAACCTTTGTCACTGCAAGTTACAGGAAAAGCATCAATATCCTATTTTCCAGTAACATCGGCAGGTGTTCCATTTATCACATAAACTCAATAAAAAAGCAATAGTTATATGCAACAAAATTCTAATTATTCAATCAACTTCAAAAAATTTTATTGAGAAGAAAAACAGAGCTAATATCACCACAAATGCTTTGTGTGCCTATTTTAATAAGAGCACATATTGAAATGAAATGATCTAAAAATTTCAACTAAAGTATAAAAGTTGAAAAACGTGCAAGCCAGTTAAGATGATTTGGATCTAACATGTTAAGTGTTGTATTCTACTGCACAATCTGTCCACAAGAACATTCAATTAGATATTTTACACAAAAAAATAAATAAAGATTTATTGACATTTACAAGTCCTAATGTTTTGCCAAATTACACCTGCTGAAAAATGCAAATTATTCAGAATGTAACATCTGCACAAAATAAGAAAACTTCAAAATAACAAATGCCGAAGATTACCATTTGATCAGCCAGCATTAAAACTGTCTTCAAGCTGAACTTCCGTGTACAAAAATTAAAGAGATCCTCCAGACTGGGTCCCAGAAGTTCCATGACCATAATATTGTAGTCACCTTCCGTTCCAAACCACTTCAGTAATGGAATGCCCGCTGCAAAATAAAAATCAACAATTCAGCAGGCTTGCTATGGTAGCAAATAAAAAAAACTACCATGCAGGCATCAGATGCATTCCGACAACATTAAAACTTGTTGTCAGACGAACATACAGCAACTACAGAAATATATATATTCTGCAGCTGCCAGCCCAAAACTGTGGAACACTGGAACACCTTCCCAGTTGTGTGGAAATAAACTGATATTAACTTTGAATAGTTTAAATAGCTGTTAAAAACATTTCTGTTCAGGTGTTGCAATTATAGTACATTGTCACTAACTGTTAAACTAAAAAAAGGGAAAGCGTACCATGCCCCTCCGAGGCATAGGCGGGATGCTCATCTCCCTTTCCGTAGCCATTGTCCCGTAGAAGGATAAACCACTAAGTCCGTGACGCATGGCCAGTTCGACGTCAGACCTACGGTTACCTTCCCAGCTGTGGGGCATCACTGCCCTTTGGCCGGTACCAAATTACACTGTTTGGTGAACAGAGGCACGTGTGTGAACAACTTCCCAAGGTTGTTACCATATAGTGCTCCGGGCCCAAGTCGATCTGGGGACCTTTCGGTCACCAGTCTGGCCTGTTACCATTAGACTATCTGGTACACAGCAAGAGCATTTAGGCATAGGAGTCAAGTGCAATGCTGTTAGTATACAAAGTTCCAAACACATTAAAGGCCTAGAATATACATAGGTTAGTGCTGCTAGTGCTGTATGGTTTACCCTCCCTGCCAGCCACTCTGAATTTCTGTCTGTCTGTCTGTCTGTCTAACTGTCTATGCGTGATGAACATCAATGGATGCTGTAGCTCATTTGCCGGCCCGGCCATGTCTATGGCTAATGCTTTCACGGCCATCTGTCAGTCTTTCACACACACATGCCATCCCATGCTGTCAAGACAAGTTGTCCAGGCCTTGCACTTTGTGTTGTTAGACGGTACCTGAGTCTGTCTTGTCCGATCTCCTAGCAACACATCACCTGCTTGCCCATGGTTAACCAGTCCTTCTGTTGACGGTTAACTGGTCAAAGTGAATGGCCAGTCTTAACAGCCCTAATATATACAACAATATTAGAACATTTAATGTAAGTACACACCACCATCCTGTAATAACTTATATAT
>Ga0056128_1002276_pt1 | contig 22601 bp, 13 predicted proteins | sample WorMetLIZISLAND2_FD_71113 | JGI IMG/M metagenome (GOLD analysis project Ga0056128, IMG submission 71113) | Marine gutless worms symbiont microbial communities from Max Planck institute for Marine Microbiology, Germany - Olavius geniculatus... ... | reverse complement strand
TAACATCGCAGTGCAGAAGGCTCAAACTTTTGGGGGAGCAAGAGCTATGGCCTGCTCTCCCGTGCCAAAAGTTGGGGGAGCAGCTGCTCCCTCTGCTCCCCCTGTTCCAACGCCCATGACCAGGCCTATGATAGAAGGGCAACAATAACATGTTTGCCATTTTTAGTTCAATGGTCAAGAGGTCAGGGTTAGCTTAAGATTAGCAATGAACCAAAAATCGATCGATATTCCGCGCTGATCAGACTTCAAATATTGATTAGTCAACAGCTGTGTCCAGCACAAGATCGATCAGCTATAAAATGTTAACCGGCTAACATGACGAGTATATATTATTATACCTCAGCGCAAAATACCTGCACGCGATTGGTCCAAATCGCGTCACGTGACCGTCGCGACGTTGACAAATACGCAGTGTTACCCGTGCGAGCGGGCAACAGTTCACGCGGTCAACGGTAAAGTGAACTGTTGCCTGCTCGAGCGGGCAACAGTGAAATCGTCAAATAATTTTTGTTTAAACATTTTGTTTTGGTTTTGAGTATAACAAAACAATTTCGGCCTCAAAGAAACATTTTACGAATTTCTGGCAAAAAAATTTTAATGATGACCTCGACGCCAGTCACTGTTTGTATAGCCCACTGTTACTCACTACTGTGCATTTGACGAAGGCAAAATTTGTAGCACTACAATGGATAGATCGGCTGCAACTGGAGCTACAAAGTTATGTTGTATGATTATAAGTCTACAATAAGCGCTGTCATTAGCAGACGTTGTGACGCAAGCTTTGACAGGCAGCAGCACGACTGGTCTACCATGCCTACAACAAGAAACATACACACAGATACTAAAAACATAGGTCTACTACAGTAAAGTCTAGCCATGCGATTTGACAAAAAAGTGGTAACGTTTTTTATATTTTGATGTATATTCTAGTTACACTCTAAATTAGTTTTCTGCGGAGTGAAAATTTTTATGTGAGTAAACTGTCGCGAAGCTGTAGTTTCATCAAAGTTTAAGCTCAGTGAAAGAAAATACTCGGCTGAGTCTGTTAGCCTCGACACAAAATAGCGCACGGACTTCAACACGCGCAAATCTTCGCCTAGCACGCATCAGAAACTGGTCTCCGAGTTCGATATCTTTTTACTTTGATGTGAAATTACACCGGGTCTGAGTAGGCGAAAGAAGCGACATTTTTTGCTACGTCAATTAAATGTCACATAAGCTGCAAAATGTGAGATCCTCATGCTGTTTGAACAATTTTATTATTTGCGGTTTAGTATTTACAGTTTAAACGTCCTCACTGATTCGAAAACATTTTACAATTTTTTTTCAAAATTTTAAGTGTTTCTCCACACGCAGACTCTATATCAAATAAAGTTAGTTAATCCAACTATCGCAAAAACAAGACTTGTTTACATTAGCAGAGGAAAAACGACGTCATTTCATGAAAATGGCGAGTGGATAAAGAAAAAAATTCCAAGTAAGTGCATCCATAACGATGGAGGCAACTCAAATATCCTACCAAAAAATGTCAGTTTTTGGCCCACCCTGTGTCACATGCTGCTCTGTCGCAGCGCTGGCACATACGAAATTAGCAGTTAGGCGCGAACGAACTGCGTTATTCGATTAGCTGTACACTTGTACAGAAAGTTGTGTACCTCGCCGTATATATACGACGCGCTGCTTGTTGCACAACTTGTAGTTGTACTAAAAATGTAAGCAATAAAGTGTATGCTGCTATTGTCTAACCTTGCCAGCATGAGAATCTTTGTCGTCAGCGATCTTGTTACTCAGCAAAACCAGTAGCTCTTTCTCAGCACCATCCAGCGGTATAATAGGGGGCTTAGGTCTACACACACGACAGTCTGACGAAATAAAATATTCTCACCTGCAATAATGCTAGTGCCTGCAAAAAAAGAATATCCGAGCGCGTTAGGTTACGGCTAAGCAAGAATTATATTGCGCTAACTGAAAATAACCTTGAACGCGCCATTTGTGCTGGTAAAACAAAATGTAGAAATGTTTCATAATTGGCGTCTAAATGTAGACAAAAAAAGAGTCCGAAAGAGTGTTCAAAGTCTTTGTACCGGCGTGTCTAAATGCATGCTGACAGCAACCTCTAACTGATAACGGTCAGCAGACCGTGTAGTTATGTGCTAAGCATCACACTTACAGTGTGGCCCAAAATGGCATCACGTTTTTTTCATACGCCTTAACGTCATCGAATATTAACCGATTTTCAAAATTTTGCCATTGTGAAAATCAAAAGAAAATTTGTAATAACGCTATCGCTAAAGATCCCATTAGTGCCCAAATTAATTTTTCATTCGCCGTTAAATTAGGTGTCCCATATATGGGATCGTAGGCATAAATTGGTTACGTGTGTCTCTACATTATTTATGAAATGTCAGTGTCTTTAAAGCAACAGCACTCAAGCCGGCGATCAACAAAACGCTGACATTTCACAAGGTATTCTAGCTACAACTTGACATGTGGCGGGATTATTGATGATAGTGTTAGCCTATTTGAAATTTTTGTTCTAATTCTGGCAATGAAATAATTTTGAAAATCGGTTAATATTTTGATGAATTTAAAGCGTATAAACAAATGGTGCCATTTTGGGCCACCATGTAGATAATGAGCTTTATTCCGCGATACGTTACAAACGGACAAACATATATCTCACAATAAGCCTAACAATTGTGCGACTCAGTGTGTACTCTGCATAACGTGGTAACAATTTTAACAGATGAAATACAAGTCATGATACCGTGGCACAATGTACGTACTTGACTGGAGATGAAGCAGTAGTGGGTTTTTCATCTGCGTTTGCAAGAAACTTCTACAAAAACATAAAGTACACCAACTTGTATGGCCACGACGCACCAACGTTACAGATAAACGAAGAGACAGACGGATAGACAGACGGACAACGTACGTTAGCAATACTGCGCTTTGCGACACGTGCATCGCGAGGTGACTAAAAACGATCAGCTATTGCCATTACGCTATAGCTAATGGTCTGCTTACCTTTTTTGATAACTTGCTTTGCAGCAGATACAGCCATTCTTTTGCTGCGGCATTTATTTTCTGAAGTGGTCTGCAAGTAGACGACAGTTCGATATACTATAGACTACTGATACAAATTATGGTACATAATACATCTTATCTGCCATCTATCTTGATTCTGAAATAACACGCAAATATTGGATAATATATAGCTATTTGACGCCATTATTTCCAACAAAACACCTCAATGGTCGTAGCGGATTGTGCGAAGAATGCGAACATGGCACATAAAGCCTAACTTTAGATCATGATTATCGGTTTTCAGATAAGACTGTCTATGGTTTTGATACAGTAATGTAACAGATATAAGCTCTGTCAATATAAAAAACTAATTAGTCAGTAAATTTGTAAAAAAGAATGTCAGCGTTTAATATAGGTGGAAAAATATTAAGCAAGGTCATGCAACAATCACTTATGATAATTATAGGCTCTATCAGCAAACGTGTATTTTTGAATACCAGAAATTATAACAAATAGGCAACGTACACGAATGGCCGCTTAGTTGTAGTTGGTTCCATATCTCTGACGTTCTACAAAAGTTAAACTTTTTATTTTAAGTGATTATAACTGTCTGGACGAACACTTTTTTATCGCCGACGTTTCAACATAATTTTACGACAGGCTGGTTTAAAATAGCCACAAGAAACATTGTTTTTGTTTTGAAATGTTACTAAAACAAAACCAATTCAGTAAACGAATATTGTAACATGGTACCGTTTATTGTAATATCAGTTGTTACATAGTGTTTACGATAATTTGCATACTAAAATAAGCAAAAACAAAAGTATAGATTTTATTACTATTATTATAATACTTAGTAACTGCGGCACATAGCAGAGTACTTATTTTAATGCACAGCCTATTATGGAAACCAAAACGAAAAGATAAAGATAACAAAATGTTCATACCATGCGTGCACTTGGTCCAACTGTAACACACAAAAGTACAGTTTAGTAAAGTAAAATTTTGTAGCAAGGTTTCTATGTTTTGTGTTTTGTTTTTGGCAGTTTTTGCTAATTAAGTCATAAATCTAATAAAAATGTACACATTTGATTAAGTTTAAAATTACTGAAAAAGTGAAAAGACTTTATACCTAGTGCTTAGAACAGAATTTAATATTTTAATAACACAAAACGACATGGAATTAGGTTGGTAATCACCTAAACATACAAGTACAAATATCATGAAAAACTGACGGCATTCTACGAAGTAATTCACATTTACCTTGATCTAAAAAGGCAATGTTTTCGGGTCTGCCCGTTGGTATCCAAGATAACTCAATAAGTTATGAACGGATTTTGCTAAAATTATTTGAAGGGTTTGGATGTGACCCAAGAAAAAAATGATTAAATTTTGATAGCGCTGTGTGCGTTTCGTGGATTGTAGAATTAGATCATCCAAAATTTTTTTACCATTATGAGACACGTAGCACACTGTAGTGTATGTATTTGATCGAATTGTTGGCGAAATTTCACGGAGATGTGAAAAGTGATCCGTAAGGCAGATTTTGATGGCGATTCGGTTCAAGATTCAAATCCAGAGTTTTTGAAAATCTCAATTTGGATATTATGAATTTTGTCGTGTTTGCCCGGTGGCAGCACTAGGTTATTATCGGTAAAGCTTTGAAATCTCTGATCGCCTTTATTTATATTTCAACACGGAGATCGAGACACAGACTTCGGGCGTTTTGCTGGATCCAGGGCAGGAACGCGACGACACTGGCGTACACCACGGGATTATTCGGTTCGGCGCATATATCGTTGAGGCCGAAGCTGACAATTCCGTACTCGTACCAGCGGTCACCCCGCTTACAGACCAAAGGACCCCCGGAGTCGCCGAAGCACGAGCTCTTGCCGCCCTCCATCGGTCCGGCGCAGATCATGTTCTGCGTCAGATGAAATCGGTACGAGTTGGTGTTGTAGCACGTGTCCCAGTTCACTGTCGGCAGTGAGATCTGCCGCAGCACGCTGTTGTCTCCCGTATCTATACGCGTTTATAAATACTTGCCATTAGCACAAGGTGTGACTCAAAAATAGGCCTCGACGCTGTAGGCCTAGAGGGAACAGGGAAAGTGATAATGGGCCCACCGGTATACATGTCACATATTTAAGATCGTTCATAGCATACGATGCGCGTAGTTTTACGAGAAGACAGACTTAAGAAGAAAAAGAAAAGCTGAACCTTGGTACTACGTTTTTGTTTTTACGTTTGGGGGTAACTGTTTAACTAGAAAATGACGTATCTCTTTTTTTCTTGCAACCTAGGAGCATCGTCCACGGCAGGCGTAAAAACGACTCGTAGTACGAGTAAGCCAAACCCTATGCACCGATCGAAGACGACCTACCTTTGTATTCTGTGCTCATTCCATGTCCAGTTCTGTACTGAAATATCTTAATCCTGCAACTGAAGCATCTTTATACCCTTCTCCAAACGCAACGCAAGGCGGTAAGTAAGGTGAAATTGTTTAGCTTAAGATAATATTATTTACTTCATCGTTAACTGTGATTATGTCGACTATAAATTATTTCTCTATAGCCACTTCGCATTAAGACGCTTGCTGCAACTAGCCCTATCAGAATTTCCAATTAGTTTTAATACACTATAATTTTATAGAATCACCAAAACTTGTTAGGCCGCCAGGAACGATAATCCGGAAGGCCTTATGTTTTACAACAGTTTTTTCTTCTTTTCAACGCGAGATCTCCGAGGTCTTTTGGCCGATCGGCGCGAAATTTTGCCACATGGTCAGAAACGTGTTCAGTTTACAAATGCCAGTACAAAAATTTGGGAGCCTACCTCCGAAAAAAATTTGGGGACAAAAAAACGCTAAATGTGGCCTGATTTTGGACCCCTTCTCAATTTGAGCGCGAATATTTCCGGAATGGATAAAAATATTTTTAAAAAACTAAGTTATCGACAGCGTTTCTTTCCACGTTAGATGGAAAAAAGTCTGGTGAAGTTTGATTCAATTTCCACAGCGTTGTCGAGGCTGATGTTCACCCACAAAATCTACTTTTTTGGACGACCATATTTTGGCCCCTAGGGGGTGCTGCGACCAAAAATTTTTACACGCGCAACAGAATGGCCAAGTCTTGCTAGCGCATACCCCACCGAAGACGAGGGTTTCCCAACAATTTGTTTGCAAAAGGGGTGTCAAAATTGGCCCACAATGTAGCGTACGAACTACCATAACTTTGGAGCTAAAGGAAATAGCCCCCACGAAACTGTGCCGCATAATGTGCCACTAGATGAGGGTGTTAACTTATGTACAACTTTTTTGGGGGGCACCCCCCCGCTTTAAAATTTGGGAGGGCAAAAACGTCCACAATTTGTCGCGATTTAGAACAACTTTCGACTTTAAGCGCCTATATCTTTAAAACAGATGGATCAATCGACAAGCGGTAAACGGCGTTATAAACTACGATCCCTTCTGCGTTGAACAAAAAAATGATAAACTTTGGTCCACTAAACACGAAGTTGTGTATGCTCATTTTGACCTACCAAAAATCGACAGTGCACGCGTTTTTGGACAACTTTCGACCTTTATCATGAATATTTCTGGAATGAATCAAGATATCGACAAGCGCTTAACGGCGTTTTCAACTACTATATATTCCACGTTAAATGCAAAAAATGGGGGATTTCCTCAATGTTGTATTTGCTCATTTCGACCTACCCAACATCGACAGTTCGCGAGTTTTCGGACAACTTTAGAATTCGATCGCATATATCTCGAGAACGGGTAGAGATATCGATAAACGTAAAACGGCGTTTACAACTACGATCGATTTCACGTCAAACGCAAAAACATTGGTAAACTTGGGTTTACAAACAACAAAGTTCTGTTGTCTCATTTCGAACCGCCCAAGTTTAACGTTACATTGCGCTTGCCACACACGTATATGATAATGCAGTTGCGTTCGGGCCATGTAACTTTGCTGCGAACGAAATTTCAACCCCTTAACTGTCCCCCAATCGGACTTACGGCGCCGGGCGGCCTCATGTTGGGCTCTGCCCAATATTTCTAGTTTCTTTGTTCTGTTTTCAGACATGCAGTTGACGGTATGCTTCTCTGTTATAGGCATTGGTTTTGCCAGTACATGTTTATTACGTACTTTGAGTTCTTCCCCATCCGGCGATGACGCAGTCAGTACCGTCAGCAACTGGAGTGATCGGAATACAGACAGGTTGCACGTAGTCGTTGAACGTCAGCTGCCTAGGCAGGCGTATTACAGTGATGTCGTAGTCTGCGCCGCTCGGCGTGTATTGCTCGTGTATTATCACTGAAACACCAGTGAACGTCTGGACTTTGTCGTCCTGTACGCATTATAGCATGCATTGGAACATGACGAGTAAAAGGCATATCACTATCGTATTTGAATAAAAAATGTAATATCTTGGCTGTGACTGTTTTTGCATAGCCTGCTGATGGGCCTAGTTCATATTCATATTCATAATTATCTACAATAGCAGTTGCCAAATGGCAAGTATTAACAGTGACAGTATGTGGTTACGAAAAAACCACAAAGGAAAGTTGTACTTTTAAACGTGCTTTAATCAAAGTATAATCAAACAAATAAAGCAAGTTTAGATAAATGTTCTGCAGTTGTTTTAGCGCCATAGTGTCACTACTGCGTGGACCCAGAAAGTGAACCCCTTTTTAACTACGCCAATATAAGTAAGTAATCCTTTATTTCTCAACGGTCAAACGTCATAAGCAATAAACAGAAAAAATGTCACAGCTAGAGTCTGCAAAATACTAGATCATGTTTTACTCATTTTAACATATGCTATTATTCACAGCTTAAATGTGCTTATTAATTTGAAACGTTTTATAATTCTTTCAGAACCCAATTTTTCTCCACACGAAGATTCTGAATCAAATAAGGTGTCACCTTTCTGGCCCAGCTGGCATATTTGATATTATACGGCAGGTAAAATATGAAACCAACACAAAAACAGCTCTTTGGGTAACCTGTAGATATGTACTGTGAATTCCGCATTTAACCGTGACTTGACTATCTGGTGTTTTGTTGCCGCCATCGTCATAGCTAGCAAACCAACCAGCAGCAATCGTTAAACTCTACAAGAAAAAGAAACGCGAAAAAAGTGCACAGAATATGTCTACCACGATGAGTTGTTCAGTGCCCACAAAGTGTTCGTGAACGTTCAACGTTGTAAACAACTTTACGCATACATATTTCAGCAACTGATCTCCAACCATGGTGCTTAATTTGCCTAGGAAAAACAGACACGTGGGCTGTTTACTAGTATGAACGATCTTGTCTGGCAAAGCCCCTGGTGCAAAGAATAACGAAGACATGCCGTGGAACACAAGCTACAGTATAATGATGTAAGCTACAGCGTGAAGCGGACTGATACATTTCAGACTAAATACGGAAACTGCGCGTTCAAATGAGTTCTCTGAACTTACAAGCAGTGAGCGGCAGTTAGTATGTGCGTGCTGCTGATTACGCTGCCTCCACACATGAATCCGCCGGAAAGCACGAGGCACTGCCACGGCCAAGAGTTGGGTCTCGCCTCGCTGCCACCCACGATGCGAGTCAGTGAGACGTCTGGCTGGATCGCTTGTCGGCCGCACTGTGGTGTCGATGCGGGTGGTCTTGTGGTTGGTTTGATCGTCGTTCTTGAGACTCGTGACGTCACCGGTCGTGTAGCTACGGGTTCTGTGGAGAACGGTCCCGGATTCGGCGACGTCACTGCAGCATGTCGCCAGCAAACAAATCACATCTATAGGTCAAAGTTGAATCGAAATAATGTCTTCAAACAATCAGGCCTATGTACTTCAAAGATCCGCACAATTCTATGACTGCATGCAGACCAGCGTTTCGGATTTTTGACGCACTGGTACTGAAAGCTACAGCAGATGTTGCGAATTTTACCATTGGACCTACTGCATAGATAAAGGCAATTATAAAAGCACCTTCTCCGTTGAAAACGAAAGTCCAGCTGAAAGAAAAGCGGCCATAGTTGGCGGACACGTCGGTCCGAAAGACAACCAAGAGGGACGAGCCGGTCGACGTGATCACCGTCGTGTCAGGAATGCAGTACGTATAGAGAACGAGTGATCTTTCTGTCTGGCCGTCATATAACGTAACGTAGTCCCAGTAGCACAAGTTGTCATAAGACTCCAGCTCCAGCTCCGTCATCGTTGCCGATATGACCTACAACATCGCGGTCACAACAGTCTACTTGCCACGATGTGCGCAGACCACGTTGACCTACAGCAGTTCAATAATTCACAGAATGCCCCGAGGTCGTTAATTCATTCTACTGATGTAATAAATGTTAGTAATATAAAAAGTTACAAACACATTAACACAGTTTTTATGAAAAAAATTTAACGTTTTTAAAGGTTGAATAAAAAGTATAAAATTAAACAACAAAGAAAATAAAAACGTTTACGACATCTATGATTCATTCGCTAATATCGACAGGAAGCATTCAAGAGTGTTCGCAAAGTATCAGTAGCAAAAACGAACTATGCTTTAAAAATTTCACTTAAGCAGTTCACAATAATAAGCCTTAGGCCTATGCGCATTACTGTAATATATACGTACCAGTACGGTGATTCTTCAGTATGAACGTGTTTTAGCAATTAGCTGGGGGACTCCACTGCACAAGAGCATCAGGGGCATGCGGACTTGCTTATCGTTGAGAAAGACATTTTGTTCATCAAGAACCACCATTTCGTGGCACTGATAGCGTTTGCTTTGTATGTATCAGTTGTACGTACTTTTGGTCTTCTTTATTACACAAAATTAAGCAGTCGATAACTGTTATCCAACTGCATCCGTATACATTTATCAAAAGTACATTATTATACAATTATATACCAGTAATACGCGTTTAAATTACTAACGTTGCCCGGAGGTGCTTCAATGAGCCAGCTACAGTAGGCGTCGTTGTCGTAGGTCCACTGATCATAACCAGGCGACTTGATTGTTCCTGAAGATGCGGTCAGTTTTAGGGGTCCCTGTCCTCCACACGGATTCTGACGGATCCCTTCTGCACTCACAACACGAGTCAATAAGAGGTTCAACCGCAGCGTAAGTTCGTAACAAGGTTGGTTGCGCAAACTTGTTGCATGTTGGATATGCTACTGGGTCAACGCCGGATTGTATAGGCTACGACCAAAGCCACTGCAAAACTGGGTGCTGCGCAGCTGATAGCAAAGCTGATCTCGACACGCTCTGAAACCATATTATCGAAACTTCTTAAGAAGATCTTTAGAAAATTTCTTAGAAAAGTTTGGATAATGTGGCCCCAAAACGGATCTCATGATCGGCCGTGCTGACTCAGATATGTGTACATTTTATTCACTGCCCGCAATCCACTGCACTGTCACAAAATCGGTTACCTTCCAGCAGTATTAAATGTCGCTGCAGCGTGACAACACAAAATAAAACAATGCATTACGAAAATTAGGCCGTAACAGAATGAAGCGGGAAATGCCAAAGATTGAAGCTGGAAAATATGTGTCATTAAGCTTACCGCAAATGTACATAAACTAGCAAAGCACTCGGAGAGCGCAGACCTCCGCCAAGCATAATGTTAACGAAAATTTCAAAGTTTTCGGATCACCCCCAAAATTGAATCACTTGTAGTTTTTGCCATTTCCGACATTCCCTGAAAATTTCAAAAAGATTCTTCCATAACTTTTTGAGTTATCTTGCTAACACACAGACAAACAAATAGGCAAAAACATAACCTCCTTGGCGGAAGTAAAAACCGAAAAACTTACCTTGGCCGCCAGCAAAAGTCCAGCTGAGAGAAAACCGGCCTGAGTTGACAGATTTGTCGGTTTGAAAGACAACCAAAACGAACGAGCCGGTCGATGTAAACGTCGACGTGTCAGAAGTGCAGTAGGTATGAAGGACGTCGGAGTCTTCTGACGAACCGTCGTACAGCGTCACGAAGTCCCAGTAACAACTGTCGAAACAAGACTCAAGTTGAAGCTCCGTCATTGTTGCAGATATCACCTACAATTGTTCATTAGGCGGAGTCGCTTCTCGCAGCAAAGCGATTCACGAGTATAAACTTACACATCCTGTAAGCACGTGCTCCGTTTCCAACTACCGAGAGCTATTGGAGATATCGACTTGAAACGTCAAATGTTAAAACTAATAACGAGATAATACGATGTTATTTTTTTAAATACCTGTGCTGCTCGTCATTACTAAAAAATAACCTGCTTCAATCATAATACAAAATTGCAAAAAAACGACCGAAACCGAGGATTATGCTACGACGATCCCGAGATCACGAGATTTAAAAAAGCAGGCCGGAATCCGAGGATCCAAGCACTGCCATTTCGACTTATGGCCTATTTTCGTGTGTCTTACGTTGCCTGCGGGTGCTTCAATGAGCCAGCTACAGTAAGCGTCGTTGTCGTAGGTGGATTGGTCATAACCAGGTGACCTGACTGTTCCCGAAGATGCGGTTAGTTTCATGGGTCCCTGTCCACATGGATTCCCACGATTACCTGCATTCACAACAACACGCTTGCGAGTTATTGCATTGGTTGCTATAGTAGTGCATTCTGTTTTCAACAGCATAAAAATATAACATGTCATAATCACATTAGGCCATATTATATGTGGTCAGTGTTTTTACGCGCGAGAGCTAGCATAGCGCGTATTAGCTATGGTAATTCTGTCCTGGTGTCTGTCCGTCTGTCCGTCCCGGTGTCTGTCACGTCCCGGTACCGTTCCAAGCCCAGGTGAGATAAAGTCTTCTGGTTTTCACGGTATGGGGTCTTTAGTGTTTTGTGACAAAATTTCACGCTGCTGGATTTAGGGGGTTTCCACAAACGAGAAGGCGAAAGAAAGGCACTCACCCTTAAAAGACGTTATTTTGCCGCTATTGGCTCGTCTGCCGTAAAATGGTTGCAGATAGGCCCAGACATGCTGCTTATCATAACAAACGCTGGTGACGAGCTTCTTAGGAATGTCAAGATCGATGACCTTAAATGACCTTGAATCCCCAAAATAAGGAGTTTTAGTGAATATTTTGCGATTTCGGACTGCGACGCACATTTCAAGAGTGAATTGCGTTGAAATGGCGGGAGATAGACCAAGACAATTTACATACGAAATTTTCAGCACTGAACGTAGATTTTACCGGTTTAGTTCTCAATCTCTTACGTTTAACGCATCCGGCGCACGCGGGTGTCAAATACGGGTAACCCCTTAAAAAGTGGTGATTTTTGAGCTATTCGCTTGTCTAGCGTCAAAACGCTTGCAGATAGGCACAGACGTGCTATTTATCATAACAAGCACTGGTAACGTGCTTTTCAATAGGGCCTACTATTAACATCAGTGACCTTGAATGACTTTAAACCACAAAATAGATGATTTTAGTGAATTTTTGCGATTCTCGGCTGCAGAATAGTGAACTGAAACATGATAGATGGACACAGACCAAAATTTCCTGCGAACAGGAAGTTGGGAACTGCTATGGACTCTCGCGCGTATCATGAGCATTAGCTCAGATTTCTTGTTAATGTGTCAATTATACAAAACACTCTACGTATAAATAGATAAATGGTAAACGATACGAACGTTTCTCATAAGCAATATTAAAAATAGCCGTAAATCAATCTGCTTGACATAAACAATCAACAGGAAAGACTTAAAGAAAAAACAGCGGTAGCGTATTTCCCAGAAAAACTTTATTTGAAGTGGCATATTAGAACCTACGTAATACAAGCATAAAACTATTGTAAGTTGTTTTTTTACCCAGGCGTGCAATTGAAGTTTGTTTTTCATCAGTTTTGCGAGACTGCTCGTCGTTGTATATTTTCTTCTCAATGCGATTTAGTAAACGAATCAGCTCATTTTTCATCCCCTCTTTGCCTTCTTTCCTATACAAAACATAAACCTATTGTTGGTTACTTACTACCCGTACGGTATGTGGTCGTTTCCGTTGGAGACCGCGTTATGTTGTAAAGTCTTCAAATAAACTAGAATTTATGACTAGAAAGCGGTTAAAACGTGGAACGCATAATACCTGAACGACTAAAAGTTAGTTGGTCTTTTAAACAGCTGCTGTGGCCAAATCGCTGCAGTACGACGCCACGGCTTCTGTTTGGCGAGGCTTTGCAAATGCTGACGAGAAGAATAGACTTGCGAAGCTTTTCTCCCAAGTGTTGGCAAGTGAGATTATTACAGGTTATTATAACGGTGATTCTCTACTAACTGTGGCTGCTCTCTGTAAAGACATTATTATTTTGTGCATTGAAATATATACCCATTCACCCCTTCGTCGACTGTTACCACCTGAGCGTCACAGCCATGAGAGAGAGAGAAGTTTATTTGCCATATCAGTCACAACCAATACAAAAACAATTTCATGTCATGATACCTCACTCGTACCCGTCACCCGTGATATTGATAAATGTCATTTTATTTTCTGTGTATTGCATTGTTTTTAGCTTTTTTCGTTTTCAACTTTTCAAACTGGTTTACTGTTATAGTGCACTGAAGTCCGATGATAAACAACTGTGACTGATAAATTACGTACCGTACGGGCGAACAATTGTAGAGATGCAATGAGCTCATCAACATCAGGACCAGGAACGAGAGTCGACTCATTCTTTACTAGTGCTTTTGACACTCAAGAACAAAATGTAGCCCAACTGAAAATACACACAAGTCTAACATATGCAATTCGTCAATTAAAGTACTAGGTACATGATCTGAATAAATCTCAGCACTGTATGGCTTCAATCTTGTTAGGCCCATAGTCAAACGTGCAGATGAACTGGTCGTGCTACTTCGTGCATAGTTTCCGATACTAAATTTTGTTTCGATCATATCATGGATTTCTAGTATTCGCTATTTTGCCTACGGCAAGTTTTTTTTGTCCTTGTGGTCAGTTGGTTATTCTAGCTTTATGTCCTCACGTATATGCCTAATGTTTCTAGTTTCGCTTGCAGTCGACTAAATTTGAGGCGCCGTGTGAGGAAGACGTATAATTGACGTTGATCGTAAACCTATTTAAATAAAAAATATTTGCGAAAGTGTTAGAAAAACATTATAGGCTTTAGCACAATAAGCAGGTTATTTTAAATTTTTGAAAACGGGAACCAAATAATCTGGAAAAACAAAGATTACATATTTTTGTTAACCGACACATAAAATTTGATGTAGGACTCTCAACAAGCGTTAGATGTGCAAGATGTCAACGCCGAGAGGGACATTGCAGGTTGTCCCTCGAGTAAATAGTAAATACGCAAGACAAGACAATCTTGAAGATAGGCGATGGTTACATATAAAATAATGCATTTACGAGAAAACGTTTTATTAGGCCCTCCGTACGTAGTAACAAGGAGTCTTATGTTTTGGCTTTGTTCCTTTTTATTTTTCATTTTTTCGAAAGTAAGCAATGGACTTAGACCAAAATTAAGAAGAAAAAACAAGCCTTAACTGGAAAGAATTGAAACCAAATTTCAGCGAGATCCGTAGAGGTGTTATTGATGGAGAGACATTTTAGATTTCCCCAATCTGACTTACGGCGTCGAGTGGCCTCGCGTTGGGCCCTGCCTCATTCTTAAAAACAAAATTCATATGTTACTACGGCACAACTTACCCGTGTAAAGTCTGTGAATGTTGTGTATCGAGACGTCACTGTTCTGCACGTGATTGAGGGCTCTTATATACTTATAGATTACGGGCGGTGCCAATCGCAGCAACTTTATAGCAGACTGACGTAACTTACGTACGTCGCTTCGTGGCGTTGTGGAGAGGACGCCCTCAGCCGTGATCTTCCAGTAAGTAACTAGCTTTCTATACTCCAAATGTATGGAGGCGCTCTCCAGTCTCCATCCAGTAAATCTAACAGTAGCAGTACATTACACGGGGTATACAGGGTGCGGCAAAAAGTAGCTCCCTAAAGTTTTTCGCTGTTTTCTCAGTAATCGTTTAAAATTTTAACTCAAAATTTCACGGATGTATTTACTAAAAAGCTCTACATCTACCTGCCAAGTCAAATGTGATTTTGTTGAAAAACGACGAAGTTATAGACTTTTTAACATGACCGCATACCGATTTTGCCATTGTCTCAACCAGTACAGACTCGGGGTTGGTTGAGACATTAGGGTACTTGTTTTTTTTCGTACTTTTTTCACAAAACAAAACAGAATTTTGTTACTCAGACTTATTGTTTTTGTTGCTAAATGAATACAGTAATAATAGAAACTTAAAAAGTCACACTGAACGCAATACATTTTCAGATATGATCTTTGGACCGAAAGTGTCTCAACCAACCACGGTCTCCCCTACTCTTACGTGCGCACCTACCAATCACTAATGGGCCGATTGATCATTATGTTAACAAGAAATTTGAGCTAATGCTCATGAGAGGCGCGAAAGCCTATAACAGTTCCGGTTCAGTACTTTAGTACATCAGTTCAGTTCAGTTCAGTTACGTCGCTCTGTACGCGCCTTTAGAGAATTGGCAGGTCGTACGTGTTGGACCAATCGGGGTAGGCCCTATATCAATTGGTCTACATCTGGTGTCGTCGAGATCACATCAAATTGTTCAAAAGTAGTCTACGTTGCAGCTGAGTAAACGAACTCGAGCAATCGTTAAAGTATGAAATGTGTGCTTAAAGATGACTGTCAATATTGAACTTGCGAGTTCTCAGATGATATTTTGCGAGTTGCAACTCGTTCGTTTGGCAGCAGAGCGTGGCGAGTGATTCCTACCTGATAGCATCAAATCCAGGTGATATAAACAGCACGATTTTCATTTATGCAAGCTAGTACGGATGTTCGTGAATCGTCTTGCTGTATGCACGGTGTTTCATAAAAAGGCACCTTTTTTCTTTCGTAATTCAGTCAAATGATGATCCATTTACACGAAATTTTTACCAGATGTAGGGGCTTAGCTGAAGAAATACAAAATTCAAAATAATGCAACAAAATGTGGCCGTTATTTAAGTATTCTTTGCTAGTCGTGATGTAATGCTGACGTCATAATGTGTCGTGAGTAGGCCTATAAACTGGCTTGTCTCAAGTCTCAACTGGTTCTGTCAGTTGCTACCCTGCTTTGATGGTGAAACTCAGCCTATCTTGTTCACTGATGACAAACTGTTAAAGTTTTAACACTGTAGCTAGTCTACAAAAAGCGCCCAAAACGATCACTTTCACACACTTGTGGGGAAACGGTCCACCAGCACGCACCGCGTGCAAGATGGTTGAGCTTTTGGATTGCGAGACACCTGATTTTATGCCCCCATGTTGCTTAGTGCTGATGCGATGAACATTTTTTGTCAGTGAACAAGATAAAGTTCACCATCGAAGCAGGGTAGCAACTAACAGAACCAGTTGAGACAAGCAAGTTTGTACTAACGACACATTATGACGTCAGCATTACATCACGACTAGCAAAGAATATTCAACTAACGGCCACATTTTGTTGAAATATTTTGAATTTGTATTTCTTCAGCTACATCTGTTAAAATTTCATGCAAATTGATCACCATTCGACTGAGTTATAAAAGAATCAAAAGGGTGCTTTTTATGAAACACCGTGTATATTATAATGAATGTTTGCGTTCCACGTTATGTTAAATTGTTCAGCTTCGTTTTTGCCCACTCGTGTATAGGCCCCAATAAGCTTAATAATTATGTTGTCGAAGTGACAGATACGAGACTGAGACTTTAAATTGCATCGACCTACTGTGAGCAATGACTGACAGGTATGCCTCTATGTCAGTGCAGTACTTGAACTATGTTGGACGGCCATGACATGTCTGCACTCTCATTCAAAGCTCTGTTGCGTCATGAAAAGCTTGGTTATCGTATGTTGATTGTCGACGCTTGTGATTGTCTGTATCATGGCTGCTACATGAATTTAAATTTTGCAAGACGGCGACGACGACAACAATCAGCCGTCTGGATTAGTATAACTACAGCGTGGTCCAGAAAAGATGTCTCACTTGTTTTTATCAGAACTTCGTCAAATCTCCACCAAATTTGATAATTTTGACACACAGATGGCCAAGACGATAAAATTATATGAAGTACACTCATTGTCCACCTCACCTGATTTACGTCATTGCACTACTGTGTAAAATTCAGATGCTCCAAATTGTTGCATAATGCTGAGTTGTTATGCCAGTAAAAGTTTTAACGACTTATTAAGCACACAATAAACTAAAGTGTGATTTATTTAGCAGAATTATAAGTTTGTGTAACAACTTGCTCTGAGATTATCATAATTTATGCCTAAAGTGTACACAATGGCTTGCCTTGAACGTGACACCGCGGCTGATAGCGGCATTAACGATCAACTGATCAAACTCCAGAGCACTAATTCATGAATTAGACGTGTTTTGAGCTCATCAGTCAGCTATTTTCTCGTCTATTTTTAGCGTAAAATATGTAATACCACAAAATTGTTAAATCACGTGGCGTCCTCTGTCAAATTGATATTGAAAAGGTGAGCAATCTGATACTAATAATCACCATGTAATGTAATAATTAAAGCATCTGCATTTTACACGGTAGTGCATTGACATAAATTAGGTGAGATGGAAAATGGGTGTACCTCACACAATTCCATCGTCTTGGCCATCTGTGTGCTAAAAATTAGCAACTTTGATGCATGGAGATTTGACGAACTTCTGACAAGAGCAAGTTGGGACAATTTTTTGAACCACCCTGTACTATACACGGTAACGCGGTCGTATAATAAAGATTAAATATTTTTAAAAACTTACCAGTTTACACTGTTTAAGGGCGATCAAGTCACACATCCAAAACAGCAGAAATCATTTTACTAGGACACAGAGTGATAGAACGACGAACAGGCTGCCCTTTAAGTACAAGCCCATGTGAAGTGACCCCATTTAACCTTTTCCACCCTGCATCATCATATGAACCAATAAATGTGCAAAATTGAAATTTTGCACTGCTGTATATGCAATATGCCACACACTGACTTTATAAATTATTCAAACCAGACTGATTTCATGCTACCTTAAAATTAAGGTGGGGGAACTATAGACTGACAATAGGTTACTTAACCCACTGACGCTGTCACGCGTGTTTAAGCATCTTCTCCCACTTTCGCATTTACATGATTTGATTTCATAATAAAAGTTAAAATTATAGGTTAGGATCTTGGTTAGGATTAGGGATAGTTGCTAAACTATCAGGCTGCAAGTTTCATGCTTTAGCTTTAACTTTCTTGCTTTAGCTATAGTAGGTCTTTGCCAGAAGTGGAAAAACCTAGGTCTTTTAAAAAATGTCAGGTTTTAGGTTTTTTAGGGTTTAATGTGAAATGAACACCGTACACAAAATTATGACCCAGAAAAAACATTATGCACCCTCTTATAAATAAATGACATAATGACATGATTGATGTCATAACTCAGAAATCACAATTAAAGTATGAATTAAAATATAATATGTGAATTTTATCACTATGCTATGCACAGTGCTATTCACAACAAAGAAAAAACCACAAAAACCTAAAATTAGACTTTTAAGGTTTAAAAACCTAATTTTTTTCCGACCAATTTTCCAGCCCTGGCCTTAGCTACAGAAGGTATGTGGGTTGTACTTGATAGTTAAGTTTCAATTTCTTGTACTTCTACTTATTGCTTTAGTACTTGCAACATCTCTGCAAAACATTGCTCGAAAACAGATACATTGCAGTAAATCACATGTAATGACCTTAATATTATATGGCATACAGTCGGGTAAAATCAGACAGATGGAAATATCACCAGACAGTAAGGTGTTACTACTGCTAAGATCAAATATTAACTCAATAAGAAGTTATTTGGTCACATAACTGTCAGAAAAAATGTTCTGCAAAATTGCACGTAATGTGCTGTACGATAAGTTAAGAACGAAACTGCAAATGATTTTCCCAACAATGATAATTATGCCATGTGCGGAGCACTACAGCAGAAAGTAAACAGAGCATAAAACCAGGCTGGATGACTACAAGGAAAAGATTAGACTTTATTACTCAGATTTAACATTGGTGTCTCAATCCACCATTCACTGAGTTGAACACTGTACACATTGAACAGTTTCACAACCAACTTAAAAAGTTTGTGCAAAGCCATCATAAAAATACTATTTCTTTGTAGTAAAAAGAATCCCACTCTATTGAATGGAACATGTTTTAAAAAATACTGTGTGTCATAAATTTCAAAGTTCAATGCACTTGCATAATGTAAATCTACTGCAGCAAGTTGGTTTGTTACAGCATCCATTTATACCATATGACTGTTTTTTTTCACGTACAATGTATTCACAATTTCACATTCTTTGTAGTACAGTTACAAATACATACACACATTGGCAACTTATCATAAACAGACAAAGAACATCAGTGCTGCAAAACACGCATCTTTTGATGTGCAATGGTTGTCTGTCTGCCAGCACTGTTCGGACTTCAGAATGCAAAATGTCCCTTTCCCCAAATCCCACAGCAGCTGTTTATTTCTCAAGCGGTGCATAGTTTAGCAGTTTCTCGATGAGATCGACGTGTGACAGCAGCATTCTTCGGCAACAATAGCGCTTCAATCCCAGCGCATCCAGAGCATCACTGCAACACACATGCACACATCATGGTAGCAAGGACCATCCGTCACAATGCCTTTCCAACCACAGCAATATATACACAGTGTCCCAAAATTAGCAGCACAACTGTTGGAAAACACGCCTAATTCTGTTTGGAGTTCATGGATTTCAACGAAATATCGTACACTGCACTATCTTAACACTACTTAATGTCACACCGATTATGATGTACGCTTCTTACCATGTGTGCTCAGTATAACATCATGACGTCGGAGTTTGTTTACATTAAGATACGTTCAATGCATTGTTATTGACAAAGAGATCAAGCAGCAGCATACCCGCCTTAGACTAAGAGCTTGTGTCGAGGCCAAAAGTGGCCACTATAAGCTCAAACTTTAAAGACAAGTTCAGAAAGATTGTCTCAATGACTGTTTCAATTTTTGTAAAAATCTGTCAGGTATTAACGATTTTACACTAACTTATCTGTAGGGGTGCCACTAATTTTGGGACACAGTGTATATAAAACAATGTAATATATATAGTAAAAATTAACCCAGGCCTAAAATGGCCTTCAGCACTAAGATAAGGATGCATGAATGTTGTCCACTGCAGTTTTGATCATGTAGGGATAACAATTAATGAAAAACTGCTCAAACTAATAACAGTTAAGACAGGTATTTAAGGCAGCTATATATTTCATCAATCAACTAGTTTTAACATGTACATTAAATTACATCATACAGCTGTAAAAATTAACGACAACTTGGTATTGCTGTGCAATGGAAATATGCTACACAGAGAGTTATATAATATGCCTATTGATAGAATTATACATAATGCAGAGCCATTCTGGTGTTATTTGTTACACAAGTATTTCTGTATTTCCAACACTAATTTGACATTTGAGGCAAATTAATTCCTTATTATGGTATATTTTAAACTTAATAGTTTCAAAACACACATATCTATTGTCATTTTAGGTTAAAATATCTAAACTAATTTTATCTTTAGCTAATGCATCACTGTATGCAAAGCAAAGCAAAGCAAAGCAAAGCAAAGCGTACCCTTCTGTATAATCTGCTTGTAGCAAGCTGAGGTACGCCTCCCATTTGTTGCCAATAACCTTTCCACATGTAAAGCACCGAACTGGAATGATCATCCTGTCGACATGACACCAACAAACAAATAAGCCTTATTCCTATACTTCACTGTATTTACATCAGAGACCTGCAAATTGTATTTGCATTTCTGGTGAGCAAAAATGATGAATATAAAAAACAATCATTACGAACAGCTGAGAGACATAAACTAGAAAATTTTGCAACTCGAGTGAATCAGCTTGTGTATTTTGTGGCTTTGGCTCAAAAAATTGCGGCTGAGCTCGGCTCAAACATTTTGCGGCTCAGCTTTTGCGGCTTTGGTTGCCAGGTCTGATGGACTAGTAGCCATAGTAGGTACAGCAGTGATTATCCATACTGGATTCACAGCTGTACGTCTCACTGATCTCATCAAGGTCACTAGCACTAGGCACTGGCCGCTGGCTACTGGCAGACGGCGACGCAAAATGGCGGTCGTTTTAACTATAGTGTCACATCGTTGATTAGTCGTTTCTTTCTTATAAATAGATGTTGTACATTGTTTGTTTAATGGTCAGTGCTAGCGGTAGATCGGCGATCTCGCACTAGAGAGCAGAAAATTACTAGCGGTAGATCACCATTTACCTAATTACATTTATATCATTGTTAATGTAAGAATGCAGCCACATTTCGTCTTCACTACAATGCTAAGAATGTGGTTAGAACTAAAATGTTATCAATTCTTCTTCTTCTTCTTCTTCTTCTTCTAGTCGGGGGGTTGTAAGTCAACACCTTCGACCACAAGTTGTCTCCAGGCGTCGCAGTCTTGAGATAAATCCGTCAGCTCAGCCAATTGTTGTCCTGTCAGTTTTTGAATATAACTGATGAAGCTCGTACGAGGACGACCTCGTCTAGTACTGCCATGTTGAGGTTCATACAGAGCATATAGAGCACGTTCTGAACGAAGTAAGTGGCCAAGAAAACGTAGTTGACGCGACTGCAAAGTGTATATGAGCTCTCTCCTGCTAAATGACGCCAGGACTGTGTTGTTATGAACTCTATCTAGTCTCCTCACACCTGTCATGACTCGATACGCACTTGTCGCAAAAGAGTTGATCAACTTCGTCATTTCAACATTGTCTGGCCAAGCTCCACTAGCGTAGAACATGACAGATATAACGAGGCTATCAAACAGTCTTAGCTTTGTTGGTAGACTAAGTGTTGGTGAACGCCACACTGATTCCAATCTCCAGAACACAGTCCATGCTAGTCCACGTCGACGCTTATCAATTATCAATTACCAAGCTTTAAACAGAATTTATTCAAAAGCACTATAGTTCTAAGTCCGTGTTACAAAAAGCAGCTTTGGCTTGAGATGGACTCTGATATAATACTGAATAAGCCTGATTTAAATACATGACAGTGTCGTGGCATGGTTTGTAGACTTTGTACGTCTTCCAGGCATATAAATTCTACCATCTTCCTAATAATGTATCTACCCGATCTACCTCTAGCAATTTTCCAGCGCTAACAGCAAGATCGCCAATCTACCGCTAGAATTATTGTTGTTTAATACCAAATAGTGTGCATATCTCGCTATAGTGAACAGGTTGAAATGCTGTTTTATCAGAAACGAGCTATCCACTTGAAACGACAATAGAGCGAACGCTTTTTCAACATAGCGACTCTAATTTAATGGACTAGACGCTCAAATACTTTATCAATAATTCTAGCGGTAGATCGGCGATCTTGCTGTTAGCACTGGAAAATTGCTAGAGGTAGATCGGGTAGGCACATTATTAGGTACATGGTAAAACTTATGTTCCTGGTAGTCATAGGACCATGCCACGACACTGTCACGTATTTAAATCAGGCTTATTCAGTATTATAT
>Ga0056128_1002273_pt1 | contig 22607 bp, 17 predicted proteins | sample WorMetLIZISLAND2_FD_71113 | JGI IMG/M metagenome (GOLD analysis project Ga0056128, IMG submission 71113) | Marine gutless worms symbiont microbial communities from Max Planck institute for Marine Microbiology, Germany - Olavius geniculatus... ... | reverse complement strand
CTCGACCGGACGCCGTCTACTGGCCAAGTACCACTCCGGACAGACGCTTCTGACCGACGAAATCCGCTCCATCGAGTCGTCGTCGTCCAGCTTCATCACGCGAAACGTGCCGGTCGCCGATTCCTGCGTCTCCAACTACTAGACCACCCGCATTTACCTCACCTGATCACACACACACACTCAATGCTGTATGCCACCGACTCGACCGCTATTAACATTATTCACAACTGTGAACTATTATGGCATGTTGGCTCGATGACGTTATTTAATAATGTTATCTAATAATGTTATTTATCTTATTTTATTTTTTCGCAAACGTGCCGAAAGTTTTCGTGACTCCGCATAAAGTGTCTAACACTGACTATCATTTCCTAACAGTCCAGCTAAAGTTTTCTATTTCTCACACTGTGAAATGGCCCAATATGGCTGCCATCTTTAGTGCAAGTAGTTCATTCGCTGGAGCCATTACGAGACTATTGTTACAAAAGCGATCGAACTGTTTTCGTTGGGAATAATGTCAGGCTTTTTATTGCACTCTGTAATCTTTGAGTTTACTCTACTGCAACAAGGGGCGGTGCCTTCAAATCTCGGTGAGCTTGTAGACGCCCACGCCCGAGGCCTTTCGCTCATTGATTTCTCGCCGCTTAAATAAGACAGCAAACTATTTTTATTTCCCTGTCGGCTGGACAACACAATGTTTCGATTACGATGCTGTGCATGTGCAATTGACTTTGAAGTTAACTCGACATCTCAAGGACGAATGCATGCGTGTAATGCACGTTGTCGGCTTTTAAAGTTGACTGTGATGATTGACGTGATTGAAATGATAACGTACGATGCAGAGTCGTTAATAAACTGCCTTTTATTAAACGGTCAGATTTGTTTTTGTTGACACTGAACTTTGGCAAATTCGCCAAAGAAATGCAAACAAAAAAATTAATTGTTTAATACTATCACGAAAAAACCTACAGTATGGCAGACTTAAAAAGATTAAAATTTAAAATACGAGAAGCATTCAAAAAAGTTTTGCAAGTCGATATGTTAGAATGAACAAGAAATTTGAGCTAATGCTCACGAGACGCGCGAAAACCTATAGCAGTTCCTGTTCGCAATCTGTTAGTCTGTTAATCTCTGTCGCATGTTCTTTGTACACTAAAATTTTAAAATCTAAAAACCTAGAAAAAATTATTGAAAACTTTAAGAACGTAAAATTTATTTTTTCCAAAAATATTTTTCTAACCACATGATATAAGTAGGCCTATTTCCAAAGAAATTGTCAAACTCGTGCTAAAATTCTAACTGCTGGCATCAATAGGCTATAGTCAGTTTTCTGATAGGGGCCCCAAAGTTAGTAAATAGAAGAAAATGAACATTGTCGTTTTATCACTATGCTGTGCTTATGCTGTTATTTGTCCCAGTATAAACAACAAAAAATTTGAGCTAATGCTCACGAGACGCGCGAAAGCCTATAGTAGTTCCTGTTCGCAATCTGTTAGTCTGTCTCCAGCCATTTCGTCGCAGTTCATTCTTGGAGTGTGCGCTGCAGCCAAAGATCGCAAAAATCAATAAAACCCCTTATTTTGAAAGTTTAGGGTCTTTTTAAATCATCGATGTTGATACGACCGAAAAACTCGTCACTAGTGCTTGTTGTGATAGGCATATGCCTATGTCTATCTGCAACCGTTTTCACGAAAGACTGGTAAAATAACGACTTTTACGGGGGTACCGCTCGTTGATGCCCTCGTGCGCAGGTTTCCTTGAACTTAGAAAATCGAGACTTAAACCGTCAAAATCTACGTTTAATGCTAAAAATTTCATACGCAGTTTCTCCATGACTATCTCGATTGATTTCGGGGCAATTCGCTCGTTGAAATGTGTCTCGCAGCCCAAAATCGCCAAAAAATCCATAAAACCCTATTTTGGCGTTCAAGGTCATCCAAGGTCATTGAATTTGGCGCCAATCGAGAGCCAGTGTACGACTTCCTATTAGTGATTAGTAGTAACCTAAGCCCTATTGAAATACCGTTATGGAAATACAGCGACTTATTGGCTAAAAGTCGCAAATTTTTCGTACCACCTTCTCATTTAGTGCCTTCGTTCGGGGTGACACTTTTCAAATTTATGGAAAAGCTTTACAGTTTCTAAAATTAGATTTTTCCAGGCAGCCGATGGTAACGACTTGGTGATCTTAGTTTGCGCCGTTTTTGACTGATCCACCGGTGTGACAGACAGACGGAAGAACGGGCAGACAGACGGACAGAATTGCGGTGGCTAAGACGCGCTAAAGCAATAGCTGCTTTCGCGCGTAAAAACTTTTCAAAATCTATGCACCAATAAAACGCATATTTTCCCGAACTCATGTGAGCTTAAATCGGATGTAATGTCATTGTAACTTTTGACGTTATAAAGCGTTTTATATCTGTCCTTCCGGCAAGGCTTTCACCACAGACGAGTCATTTATTGTTTGGATAGCGAACATCACAGCCAAAATTTTTCAAATTTAGGGAAAAAAAGATAGTAGTTACTATAATAAGTCAGGTTTTTGCTGTATGTAGGGCGATCCTATTGTACAAAGCTAGAGTCACAAACAGCTTGCTGGGTAATTGTAACTTGGGGACTGGATTGCAGTGCCGGATTTAGAGGGAGATCTGCGGGGCTTGCTCCCAGGCCCCCGCATGCTACGGCTTCTCAGATCGTACTTTGTAAACTTTGTTTAACCTTTCACAAAGACGATGAATATTACTAACTGTTAACTTTTAATAATTTTTTCTGGCTATTCTGGTATGTCAAATCCTGACGTGGCATTGTAATTGATAGAAGCGTTCTTATTCACGGCCGGTGTCGGCACAGATTTCGGCTACTAAATATTTATAATTACAAATAAAAAATTCATAAGTATAATTGTGTCAAGTCTCTAATAAAATCACACGTTCCAGGGCCTCATGCTGGAAAATTTGGCTGTAGGCTGGAAAAATGACGTGAAACAGCTAGCCTAATTTTACACTAGCACTCTATGACGTTATACATTATAATCACGTCACGTCCGTTTTAGGCTAATACGTGTTCGGAAGAAATATACGTTTTATTGGTATATAGAATTTTAAAGTTTTCAGTCTAACATATCGTCTTGCAAAACTTTTTACGCGCGAGAGCTAGCTAGCTAGCTATAGCGCATATACGGTAATTCTGTCCGTCTGTCTGTCTGTCCGTCACGACCGTCACGACCCGGTACCGTTTCAAGACCAGTTGAGATAGAGATTTTGGGTTTATACCTTATGATAGCTTACAGTCTCTAGTATTTCGTGACAAAATTTTATGCCACTGAGTTAAAAAAAAATTCCCACGAACGAGGAAGCGAAAGAGGGGCACCCCTCCTAAAAGACGTTATTCTACCGCTATTGGCTCGTCTAACGTAAAAATGGTTGCAGATAGGTGCAGACATACTGCTTGTCTTAAAAAGGTGATGCTATTCAGCAGCACACTGACACACAGTCAGTGTGATGCGGGTAATATCACCTTTTGTAATTTTTGCTGTTGTCGATGTGCAAGTCCTTAAATGTTGCCGTTAACAAGTGTATAAACTGATGTTTTGTACATTTATTATAGACAACAGGGTGACGGACAGGGTGTACAAAATGTTTATTCCTGGATCGTAATTTTGTGCACGCGTTCATTAGACACTTAACCAAATAAAACTTTAAAAACTTAAGAAAAAAAATTTAAAAACCTAAAAACAAAAAAAACAACTTTAAAATGTTCTTTAAAAATCTCAGTTTTTTTCAGTCCCGTATGCATAACGTAGACGGGCATAGCATTAGACAGAGTAAAAAATCACCTTTGTGTCCGTGCGTCCGTGCGTCCTTCATTTCTTAAGCTATCTTCCTTCCACCTTCCCTTTCCCTTCCCCTTCTCCTATCCCTTTGTTCTTTCCCCGTTTTCCCCCTTTCCCCTATCCCATTTTTCTACACCTTCCCTTCTCCTTCTCCTTTTCTTTTCCCTTTTGCTTCCTCTTTTCTTTACCTTTCGCTTTCCCTTTGCTTTACCTACTCTTTCCCCTTTCCTTCCCTTTCTCTTCTTTTTTCCCTTTCTTTCTTCTTCCCCTATCTCTTTCCCTTTCCCTTTCCCTTTTCCCTTCCCTTCCATTTTCCTTTACCTGTCCTTTTCCCATTTTTTCCTTTTTCTTCCCTTTTCCATTTCCATTCATCTTCTTTTTAACTTCCTTTCTTTTTCTCCTTCCCCTTTCCCTTCCTTTTATTTTCCACTTTTCCTTGTCCTTTCCCTTCCCTTTCCTTTTCCTCCCCTTTCCTCTTTCTCTTTCAAATTTATGGAAAAGCTTTACAGTTTCTAAAACTAGATTCTTTCACGCAGCTGACGATGAAGACTTGGTGATCTTAGTTTGCACCGTTTTTGACTGATCCACCCGTGTGACAGACAGACGGACGGAATTGCGATGGCTAAGACGCGCTAAAACTATAGCTGCTTTCGCGCGTAAAAATCGTTAGTCTGTCAGAAATGTATTTTTCGATTGTATCTTGAAACAAGAAGCCCAGCTGTCACTAGAAAAAAGCCGACAGCAAACAAACCGGCGAGCCGTTAACTGTTTCAGCGCGGTTCGATTCGCACATATTACCTTCAACAACCGCCGCACGTTAAGAATGGATGTGGTCAACAACTTTGCGTTGAAAATTTCGGCCAAACCGTTGGAGATAGCGACATGGTTACCATTCACAGGCTATAAGAACATCCGTAATAGCAGCCTATAAGATCCGTCATTGTCCTATCCAGCGGTACCATCGCCGACCCCCTACGACGTAGGCCTAGTAATTGTTTAGCCACAATACATGCGTTACAAACGACAAACGACAGAGAAACGACTGCTGTGCCAAGTATGGTCGACCAAATACAGTATTACAAATACAGGTTTATTATTTACTAGTGCGCAAAATAAACGATGAAGAATAAACAAATTTGAACAAATCGCTACTATGTTAAGGCATCAGTGGTCGTCATCATCATCATCATCGTCATCGTCAGCAGCAGCAGCAGCAGCAGTGATACATCATAGCAGTAACACTAACAGTGGCAGCGTACTGTACTCGTCCATCAGCCCTCGAGCTATTTCACCATCACGTCCATTCGTTGCTGGTGCTGATGTGCAGTATGGCGCAGCCTGCACAACACATTAAAATGTCCTGAGACCTAGACCACCTATATGACATATAGCTTTTCATTGATTCTCATAAACTGTGAAACAACGTTCCAGTTTATCTGAGACTGACATTACCTTTAACAGTTTAAAGAGTTGCTAGAACATTCTAGTTTGAGTGTTGAGATCGGAAAGCTCAGTATAAATGTTTTTGTAGGCCTAGCTTAACTTTAAATGTTGTGAAATTGCCGCTGGTATAAATCATTGCTAAAACTTAATGTTTGCATTAGGAACCCCATCAGTGGCAGTAGTAGTTGTTGTAGTTCTATTAGTAGCAGCTGTAGTAGCTGTTCGTCAAATGTCATAAATGTATATGCAATATGTGCTGTTTGATGAATTGAAATAAATAAATAGTTGCTGTTTAGCATCAGCTGGGAACTGATTTCGGACAACTTTTCACTTCGATCGCAAATATCCCCGTAACGGATTACAGTTTAGCTGTTTAGCTAATAGTCGTGAGATTGAGTCTAACCCGTTATGTGACGCAGTCATTACGCTGTAATCCAATTAATTTAGCTGTTAAAAACTTACAAAAAAAACGAAAGGCTACAAAAAACTTTTTTCAAATATTATATTTTTTACTTCTTTGTTTCACTGAACACTGCCAGATCAAGCAGGCTAAGGTAACATCAGAATATGTCATCACTTAAAATACATACAGGACGCGGCAAAAAAAGAAATCCCCTAGAGTTGTTTGTCGTTTTCTGAGCAACCGCTTGGAATATTAACGCAAAATTTTGCACACGTGTTACCTATTCATAGTCACGTAAAATGCCAAGAGACATTTTATTATCTTTAACTGCGACAAAGTTATTGAATTCTTCTTGTAACCACGTCTTCATTTCTTCTTTTCACATGCAGCAAAATGTGCACAAAACGAAAGGCGCACGATATTTGTGCTGCAGTTTGTCAATGTCCACCGCTAGCTTTTGCGCATGCATTTATTTTTTTGTTAAAGTTTTTTAACAGCTCTGTTAATGGCAAGTTGTTTGAAATCACTCGCGGTGCCTGTTTGAGTCTAGCGACGAATTTTCGTTTAGGTGAAAAAGTGCATATCAATGCGATAAAAAATTAATACAAAAAACTTCACTGACTCTGTTTATAATACGAGTTTGCATCACTTTGGTTCTACGAACAACAAGATGCACCCGGTTTTGTAATACACATAAATTATTACAGCATTCACTTTCTGAATATGCAAAATAATGTTGTCTCGCAAAAAATTGTAACGTTGCAGTAGTATGATAGTATCAAATGCTGCTTACGCTACGTATGTAGATATGAACAAGTAATGAGCGTGTTCAATTTTGCATTAAAGTTCCGAGCGGTCGTCCAATAAAATGGCAAACTACTTTTGGCGATTCCTTTTTGCCGCATCCTGCATATTACACTCGGGCTTGGCATTTGGTTGATCAGAACTCAGGACGTACCTGATATAGCTTCCTGATACGTTTGTTCATCTGCAAAATATGCAGATAACTCAGACTTTAGTGATTATCGGGATATAATTTCAGCAATTTCGTGTTGCATGTTTTTGCACTACAGAGTGACGGAAACACCTCTGAACTACGCTATACGCCTGTGCAACTGTTCCAGTGGCGTATTTAAGGGGGGCACGGTGCGATGCCCTCCACTTTTGGCCCGACCATGAAAATTTTTTACAGGTGACCTTATATGAAAAGGTGCGTTTTTTGCCATTTTCCAGCAAGAATTGCAAAATTCAACAATGTTTGATGGTCTTTTTCATACCGATACAATATGCGATTAAAATCGCCATGTGAGATTGCATCTGATATGACGCCGGCGTCGCCGAACGCTTTTGAAAACCAGCTGCAAGCCGTATAGGCCTATAATATTTCGTGGCGGACGGGTTCAGTGTCCATGGGTGTGTGACAACTTCGGCGATGATTAACGGATCAAGCATTCTGGCGACGACAGACACGGTTTGACACGACCCATTTATTATTGTACCGTGAGCCTACTGTGCCTGTTGTGAAGTTTATTGCCTTTTTATAGACCTAACTCATATTAATCCCTGACGATGTTTTGCAGCTTGCTAAACTATTTTTGGTTAAAACAACGCAAATATCGAATTTGCGGCTTCCACTGAACGTTCAAAAGCAAAAAGTGTTTCAGCTTCAGGGGGCTTTGCCCCCCTGACCCCCTGACCAGGGGCTTTGCTCCTGGACCCCGTTGGGGGCTCCGCCCCTAGACCCCCATTATAGGCTCGCGCTCTGCGCGCTCGTTATGCCCCCCTTTGCCAAATCTTAAATACGCCACTGAACTGTACCATCAAGATTTCCATACTTTTCTGTAAAAGAGTTGCTGATATTTATATTTTAAGACCCCATATTTAGTTTATGATTAGAACAAAATGCAGTCGCTGCGAACATGTCTTTATAGAAAAAGAGAAGTCGTGTGAGGTCGGCGATAGTACCGTTGTATAGAGCATTGTTGAGTTTTTCTTGGAAGATGAAGGTAACAGCATAGTAATGTTTTCAGTTTTTTTCTCATTCTTTTCCTATGTTTAGCATGTATTTTCTGTGTTCCTTTTGTCTATCTTAGTAATGTTTGTAGTTTTTCTTTACTGTTTTCCTATGTTATTGTTCTTGCGCGTTTGTCGCAAGTGTTTATTACATATTAAAATAAAAATAAAAAATAATAGAGAGAATTGGTCTGTGGTCTGTGTGTCGCTGGGAGTAACAAGGCATGTAAGTCGAGTAAGTCAAGTCTCGCTTGTTGCATGGACACAACAGTTTTCAAAGCGTGCCGTCGCCCCTGGCAATATTGAGTTAAACATAAAGTGTCCGCATGTTGCCTGAATGCAAACGTAGACATCACGTACAGTAACCTAGGCCTTGATTCCACAAATTAGCTATCACAGCAATGCGACGACAGGATCGAACAATGCCAATCCGGTGCAGACGTTATACGAGCAGCAGAAATACGCAGTAAAATTAAAACGAAAGCACGTACTGCTGCTGCAACCAAAACTGGACATAAGTTCTACATCGTGTACGACGGGTAGCCTACATGGTGTTCTTGTTGTGTGATTCATTCATTTCACAGAGGTAAAGTAGCTTACATCTGGTGAGCATACGGCAAGCGCCCGCATAGTAACTTTGCTGAAATTTCCTTCAACCGCGTTAGATCGCCACAAATTCGTCACTGATCGGTGCGGTGGCTGCAGCACAAGACAGAGATAAATGGAAAGATTAATAGAGAGAAGTGTCTTTAATTAGATCCGGTTGCCGAAAACTAGTGAAAACTAAAGATGAAACTAAACTAAGCTTGACAAGACGACTAACACTTGATATAACGAAACTTTGACAATTTCAAGCTGTCTATAGGGGCTAGTTTTTACTTTTTTCACTAGTTTTCACTATAGGCAGCTTGAAATTGTCAAAGTTTCGTTATATCAAGTGTTAGTCGTCTTGTCAAGTTTGGTTTAGTTTCATATTTAGTTGTTACTGTCAGTTATCAATGCAACTTTGTTGTTGCTTTATAGTCCGGTCTTACTGTCTAACTTATTTTATTATTATTTATCATGCCGTTCTTGAACCAGCAAGTAAATGATAATAATGGCAATGATTTTCGCCACGTATCATTAAACATCGCTAGCTTTTTTCGCCACTGTTTTACGAGCCATCGTGTATTTAGCAGCAATAACTGCAGCAACAGTATAAACGTCTGTAGTTGTACAGTCAGTCAGTTGCACATTTATAGGCCTGGTTGTAATAGGGGTCAATCCACTGTGTATTCTTCTTGAGCAGTCGTTGCATTTTAGCCCTAAAACTTTTCACATAATACAGGTGGGTTGTTTAATAATTGATCTCCATTGTATCAAAATTTGTTTACAAACTCTAATTTTTGTAAAATTAATCAGATAACTGAGTTATCTCCTGCCAAGCATATCTATATCTTTCTTCCTTGGTTTCGTGCCAGTAAGGTTGATTGGGTGTACTCTTATACAATTTTAGTGTTAAGCAGATAAAGATTTATATCCTCTTGTTATTCAATAAGTAATGAAAATCAGGTAGGCTACTTTTAGCATTTGTTTCTTTTGGTTTCTAGTGAGTATTATTGATATCGCATTTTTTATAAGCCCCATTATGAATTTTTTTTGTCTTTCCATCCTTTGTTTGTGTGTCTGTTTGTCCCAGACGTCAAACTTGAAAACAAAAGTTGGCGTGTAAATCTTTTACATAAGGCATTTATTTACCAAAACTTGAGTTACAATGTCAAAGACAAAGATTACAGGACGTCAAAAACTTTAAGAAAATGGTGCATATTTTGCGCAGTCACTACTTGCTCGGTGGCTTAATTTACTGTCGTTGCCCAAAATGCCCGGCAACTGGACGAACCGCTGCATATCATGTTGGCATTGGGCGCTGACGTTTTTTTGTTGTAATAGATAAATTATAACTACGAACAAGTATTGAAATTCTTGAAACTTTTTGTCGAGATTACGACCAAACCTTCTCTGTTTGCGGGGCACTTGGAGACACTATATTGATATGATTAGTATATCCCGCTTGTTGTTCAGGTATGCTAGTATAACGTATACGGATGTGAAACGAGTTAAAACAATGGCTAAAGAATCTGCTAAGGCGGAAACGACGGTCGTCAAACTGACCAGGAAGGAGGTTGCAATCATCCTAATGGTGTTCGCGGCATTACTACTAACTGTCGGCCTTCTAGCTGGACTGATAAAGCCAGAACGGTCTTCGCTATCGGTCCGCCAAGCAAAAGCGTTTGCTAACAACGCGGCTGAGCCGTGGTTGAACGTGCGTCTACCAAGCCACATTCTGCCGATCCACTACGACTTGTCTCTCTTCCCGGACCTTTATCACGATGAAGCCGGATTCTCGGGGAATGTGTCGATTACGATAAACATCACGTCCAAGCCGACCAGGTATCTGCTGGTCCATGCAAACAAGCTGGCGATTCATCGGACCGCTGCGCGTCTGCGTCAGTCCCGGTCATCGAATATAGTACAGGTGCATTTATTTATTTACTTATTTATTTATTTCATACACACTCGCTGCTATACAGAATAACATCGCAGCTGGACAAAAAAGCATAAGCACCAACATTTTCCGAGCATCGCCAAGCCGCTTACATCTCAATAAAGCCAACTTCCAACTTCATTACATAGTTACAATACTACTTTAACATAGTGCTAAATAAAACACACTTTTATTGCAGAAAACTAGCTAGAATACGTACAGTAAGTGATTGCCGAAAACATCAAAAGATGTTAAACCACGCTCAGCTGGCACTCGTACTGTTTTTACGCGCGAAAACAGCTACTGCTTTCAGCGCGTCTTAGCCATCGCAATTCTGTCCGTCTGTCCGTCTGTTTGTCCGTCACACGGGTGGATCAGGCAAAAACGGCCCAAGCTAGGATCACCAAATTTTCACCGTCGGCTGCCCGGAAGACTCTAGTGTCAGAAACCGTAATGCTTTCTTATAAATTCAAAGGGGGTCACTCCGAACGAGGGCCCTAAGTGAGAGGGGGTGGGGGCAAAATTTGCGATTTTTGGCCATTAACTCGCTGTATCTCAGTAACGGTGCGAGATAAGGCCTAGGTTACTATGAATCACTAATAGGAAATCGTATACTGGCTTTCGATAGGCGCCGAATTCAATGACCTTGGATGACCTTGAACGCCAAAATAGGGGGTTTTATGGATTTCTTGGCGTTTTTGGCCTGGACAAGTCTATATCATTCACAAGGCGGCTCCACGGTTCTGGCGTTTGTGGCGTGGCGTAGTTGTTAACGCGTTTCGGCTGAAACGAAGTTACTCTACGCCGGGCCCGGTTAGTACTGCGATGGGTGACAGCCTGCGGGCAGAAACTGCTATAGGCTTTCGCGCGTCCCGTGAGCATTAGCTCAAATCTCTTGTTTCATCACTTACGGGTGCTGCCATGGGTGATAAAACAAACGACAATGTAGATAGGCTATGCGATCTGAAAATAAGTTACTGCGTACTCACTTACCCACTCCAAACTGTGGTTTAACGAATACTAAAAGAAACTTTTTGAGTAAGTGAGTAAGTATAGTTTAACGTCCCGTTTAAGTTGAGAGAGACCTTAACATAGCATAAGCAGAGAACAAGTTCTGAAGAGCAGTTTTGTTGTGCGGCTTGACTCGCAGTAATTTTCAAACGTTTGCACAGGTTCCCGTGCAGAGGGCGTTCAACTTCAGTCGCAATGAATATTGGGTGGTGGAGTTAGACCGTGAAGTTGAGCCTGGCAGCGTTGTCTGGCTTGAGATGAGTTTCAGTGGATCGATGCTTGGCCGTCTGAATGGCCTCTACAGAACCAGCTACGTCGACTCACGCACTCACCGGAAAAGGTTTCATCTTCAATATCATCTCGCAGATCTGTGTTAACATTGCCGTTATTGCTATTTTACTGTGCACGTTATCAAAGATCTCGGAGTTAAAACAGTAGTTACGAACAGTAAGCAGGAGTGAAGCTAGTCCAATTTAGTACCGACTGAGAACGTAATTTTGAAAACCAGTGACGTCGTCACAATGGGGCAAGGGGAAAATTTTCTCCATTAACTGTGTTAGCTTGTCGAAAAAGTTTTATTCCAAAAATAAAATCCAGTCGAAAATTTGCAGTTGTCTGTCAAAAAATTGCAACTAGGACTGTAAATCTACGTGTACCCAAGACGCTGCTGTTGAAAGCTACAGAACTGTAAGCCCAAAAAGTTTGTTGCGTGGATGAAATTATGCGAGTGTCCTAAAATAGTGCTGCTAAACCGAAGTTTAGGGAAAGCAATCCTTTAGGGGCGAAACAGTTGGGATGTGTTAAACTTGGGACTACGCCGTCTAGCGGCGTTGCGGGTTATAAAAAGTAGGGACGGCAAGAAGTTGCATTTTGCAGACTTCCGACAGAGGAAATTACAGATGCTCAAAATTGCAATTTTGTTAAACATTTTACCAAAATTGGGATTTTAGCCCCAAATTTTGTAGATTTGAAAAACATTTTCTGAAAAAGACAATTTTCCGACAGGCTGAAATTCAAGGGTAAAGTTACCAAAGTTGTCCATGGGTCTGTTTCATTGACCTAGACCCAACCCAAACCAATCCACTGCCGGGTGAATTTATGGACCTACGATTTAATCCTACCAACACCCAACCCAACCTCCATACAGCGAACAACAATTGGTTAGTCGTATAAAGATAGGCTAAGCCAATGCACATCATCACCATAAACAGCATCACCATAATCATAATCACCCACCTCATCCCAATACCGAAGTTACATACACCAAAGCGAAGTTACATACATAATTTTATGCAGTTATGTACACGTCATATGTTTTTCTTAAATCTGCCATTTAAAACGCATGACCCAATCCAGTCCACTAAAAACAACAAAAAATTTGAGATAATCCTCACGAGACGCGCGAAAGCCTATAGCAGTTCCTGTTCGCAAACTGTCAGTCTATCTCCAGCCGTTTCATCGCAATTCATTCTTGAAGTGTGCGCTGCAGCCGAAGATCGCAAAAGTCAGTAAACCTCCTTAGTTTGGAAGCTCAGGGTCTTTCAAAATCATCGACGTTGATACGGCTGAAAAGCTCGTCATTAGTGCTTGTTGTGATAGGCAGCATGCCCATGCTTATCTGCAACCGTTTTCACAAAAGACTGGCCAACAACGGTAAAATAATGACTTTTACGCGGTACCGCTCTTTGATGCCCTCGTGCGCAGGTTTCCCTGAACCTAGAAAATCGAGATTTGGACCGTCGAAATCTACGTTCAATGCTGAAAATTTCATATGCAGTTTCTCCATGTCTATCTCAATTGATTTCGGCGCAATTCGTTTTTGAAATGTGTCTCGCAGCCCGAAATCGCCAAAAAAATCTATAAAAAAACCTTATTTTGACGTTCAAGGTTATCCAGAGTCATCGATTTCGGTGCCAATCAAAAGCCAGTGTAGGACTTTCTATTAATGATTAGGCCTGGTAGTAATTTAGGCCCTATCTCGCATCGTTTCTTGAGATATGGCGACTTATTGGCTGAAAATCGCAATTTTTTTACCTTTTCTTATTTAGCGCCCCCGCTCGGGGTTACTTCTTTCGAATTTATGGAAACGCTTTACGGATCCTGAAACTAGAGTTTTCCAGGCAGCCGATGGTGAAGATTTAATGATCCTATATAGCTCGCACCTTTTTGATTGATCCACCCATGTGACGGACAGACAGACAGACAAACGGACGGACAGACGGACAGAATTACGATGGCTAAGACGCGCTAAAGCAGTAGGTGCATTCGCGCGTAAAAATTATCGACCAATCCAATCCAACCCAGCCCAACTTAACCCAACCCTTGGACACGTGGACACTGTGGGCAACCTACATGCCTCGATGCCACTGCCGTTATCTAGCCACGTGACTCTGGGTGAAAGAAAAGTGATGTGCGTGAAGGTATTTGGCGACGACCAAGTTCCAGCCGACCGACGCTCGTGCGGCGTTTCCGTGCTTCGACGAACCGACGTTCAAATCGACGTTCAGCGCAAAACTAATCCATCGACCCGACTACACGGCTTTGTCAAACATGCCCGCCGAGGTGCATTATTATGCTGAAATTAATATTTTCGTTATAGTTGCGTAAATGTTTCACTTCTTGCACAGAAATAAATCTGTAAACGCGGTTTTATCGGTCTGCTGGTCAAAAGCAGCTGTTGTCCGGCTGACCGGTCCTGATATAAACCTCTCTGCAACCGTAGTTGTTATTTCTGAGCAAATTGGTGATTGATTGACTGACTTTGATTGATTGTTAGTTCATCTGGTGGCTATTTTTGGCAATAAAATCTTGCTGCACAATTACGTATACTCAAAAATTTTCAGCTTTTAGGAGTTGGCGCTTCATGTGTTAAATTGCTCGTTTTTATACTCTGCATAAGCCTACAACGAGGTTTTTTTCCACGTCTGTTTCAAAATGTGGCACTCCTATTCATGCCCATTAAATCGCTATCATTCTAGGCTACTTGCAAACAGCGATTATTTTTGGAAAATGATACGGGTTTTACAGTAAAATCTAGATTCTTTGCAAAAGCTAAGCCTAATTATTTTATAGCATAATAATTTATTTTTAAATATTCTTAAAACGCGTTGCACAACTTTTTGAGATATACAGGGTGCGGCAAAAATGTAGCCCCCTAAAGCTTTTCGCTGCTTTTTCAGCAACTGGTCAGAATTTTAATTTAACGTTTTACAGTTTTATTTAGTAAAACCGTCTACATCTATCTGCCAAACAAAACATGATTCTGTGCAAAAACGACGAAGTTATAGACTTTTCAAACATGACCGCCTACCGATTTTTCAACTTCAAAAATGTTCAAGCTACAACACCAAATCAATCACATCGTTGAAACAACACAGTTAACTAATAATCAGATGTCAGAATTCTATTGTACAGTAACTGTGATTGATCGAAGTGTCTACCGCCAGCTCCAAGCTCCGACATAAGCCTTCAGTCGCTTAATTTGAGAAGTCTTTCGCAGCCTTGTCGATCAGTCCTTGTGACAGCTTGCCCCAGAAAACCTGAAGCGCTTCCTTAACTTCGGCGATTGTTTTCGGCTTTGTTTAAAGCTTGGAGTAAGCCTCCAACATTGCACACCACACGCGATAGTCCAGTGGGTTTACATTCGGCATATTTGGAGGCCACTGGTCCTTTGTGATGAAACCTGGACAGTACTGTTGGTCCGCAACCCGTTCCGTGCGCTGCCCGCTGTGTGTGCTGGCGCGCCGTCCTGCTAGAAGATGAACCCAATGGGCAGCCGGTTATTGCTTAAAAAAGAACGATTATTCATAAACAAAATAAATTACTGTTTATCAAAACGTGACTGTTACGTCATCGGCAGTAACGTGGTAAACGGTTTTTGAAAATTAAATAGCATTTTTAGCTTGAAGATTTTTCATGCTGAAAAATCGGTAGGCGTTTATGTGAAAAAGTTTATAACTTCGTCGTTTTTTGACGGAATCACATTTTACTTGGCAGTTAGATGTACGTTGCTGAGAAAACAGCAAAAAATTTTAGAGGGCTACTTTTTTGCTGCACCCTGTAGTTTGCACCGAGAGACAAACCGCGGCAAAAACATAGCCACATTCGCTGCAAAGGTAATAAACTGACTGACCGTTAGACATCACAATAGATCAAGTACTGTTAACTTAAAGTATTTTTTATCATTTTATGTTATTATGCGCTGCAGTCGACGGGACCACATGCCAAGGGGTTGGTGGAGACAACGTTTCAGAAGTCCGTTCCGATGGTGACTTATTTGGCATGCTTCGTCGTCTGCGACTTTGCATACACCGAGTACAACACGTCCGGCGGAACCACGGTTCGTTAAAAACCGCTACTTACTTTTCAGTTTTACAGACGCTCATCCGCTTTTCCTACGCTTAAACGCTTCAGCAAGCACATGATAGCGGCCTACCTGTATATAGATTAAAACTCTCAGCAGCAAAATTAAGTAAGTAGTGCTCTAGTGGATCGTACGTTTGATCACTACGAGACTATTCAAAGATAAACTGAAGTACGAATAAATCACCACCAAGCTTCAAGGGTTTTGTCACTTTTACTGTAAAACTGTTGAGTACGTCAATAGTTGGACTTTACATTCTTTCATTTTAGCTTATACACTTTTTATTTTAACTCCGCATTTTTTGTCGGACTCCGCGCTTGTACTTGTACCTATAACGCTTGATCCAAATGCATGATCCACTAGAGCACTACTTATTTAATTTTTACTGCTAAGAGTTTTAATCTATACATGTACAGATTCTTTCCTTTTCTATTTTGTATATCTCAATGCTTGTTTCTTATTGCTTTTGTTGTGTTTCTGTTAAGTTTTTACAAGTTATTTTTAAAACCTATGTGCTACATTAAACGGGTAGCTTTTTCCAGGGCATTATTATCACATTATGTCATATCAACGGCGGAATTGTAAAATATCCTATGCGTTTTTATGACATTTCGAGAAAGTAAAAAAAACTTTTTTTTACATCCACTTTTCTACTGTTTTACAATGTAATAATAAATGGCATTGTGTATTTGCTTGCTATAAGTTATTTTTGTAATAAGATAAATATTAATTTTAATATTCTGAAAAAAAAACTTTGTAGCTTGGATGCTTTGCTAGAAAAGCTGTTGATAGTATCCTTTTGTTGCCACGGTGACCTCGCGACTTTATACACTTATTTTTTTCTGCGTTGTCATCGTGCAGTTTCGTGTCTACGCGTCGCCGGACAAAGTGGAACAGACGAAGTACGCACTCAACATCAGCGTTCAGATACTTAGCAAATACGAACAGCTGTTTGGCTTGCCATACCCGTTACCCAAACTAGGCAAGTTACAAACATGCACTACAGTACTACTATAATTTACGTCAGTGCCTTACATCGAATGTAAATTTGTTTAAATAGTATTTAAGTTACAGAACGCACGAACAGTGCCGGCGCTAGAGAGTTAGAGGCCCCCAGATACAAGTGTGAGGCTCCCATAATGGGGGTATGGGGTCGAAGCCCCAGCGGGGTCCAGGGGCAAAGATCAGGGGCACAGGGAGCAAAGCTTCCTTGAATCTGAAACACTTTTGGCTTTTGGACGTTCACTGAAAGCCGCAAATTTGCCCACTTTTAAAAAAATTGGAAAACGCAAAAAAATCAGATACAATTTGTGTTGTCTTTGCAAAAAATGAAGTCTAATAGGCCGCAGTAGGGCCTACGTCACATATTACTACACATTAATGAAAAATAATAGACTTGTCCATTTTGGGTAAACTTTCCACATGTTTAGTTATTTTATATTTTGAATATATTTTTAAAAACTAGAAAATTTTTTCATACCTAGCATGAGGCTCCTAAGTGTACGTGAGCCCCCCCTCCCTCGGCCGAGGGTACGGGGGCCTTTCCGCCGGCTCTGTAATCAATCTAGTTTATATTCCGAACCAATTATCCGCCGATAACGAAAACTTAACGAGAGTTATTCGATTTGGCGACGACCCAAAAACCCAGGCATCGAACGAAAAATGAAGTGGACCTAATGACCTTTAGCTAAAATTCATTTTAAAATGTTCCAACATGATTGCAGAAATCAGCGGCAACGGATCCGCGGACTGCAAAATCCGTACATTAGAACGAAACACAGAGTGAATTGGACAACCGGTTGCTCAGACACCATTTGAAATTTTGCAACATGTGCGCCGACCGCCATCACGTGACGTCACCGGTCACGTGATCATTCAATCCGCCGTCTACGATTACCCCACTTGGAACCATAGATGTAAAAAACGTACCAAGAAAAATAAAAAAAAACGTTAAAAACGTGGCAAAAATTAAAAAAAACGTTTAAAAACGTTGAATAAAAAACGTTGGCCATAATTTGTTCAGCTTCTTGCTTAATGCCTAATGTTGTAAGTGCAGTATACCTGGAATTATAGTTTAGATAGAGAGAACTTCATTTAATTTCACTGTAGCTGTGATGTCATAAGACCATAGCTAACTAAATATACTGGTTAACAAAACTTTTTATTTAGTATATTTGGACTAACTAAGTAAACTACATCACTATGCTCTATTAAATTATTTCTGTGGTCCCAAAAGTGCTTCACAAAGCCTTTAATGGGATTTTCAATGCACGTTTTTAAAAAAAATAAAAAAAACGTTAAACAACATAAAAAACGTTAAAAACGTAAAAAAACGTGGCAAGAATGAAAAACGTTTTTACATCTATGCTTCGAACCAAACCGGAAGTGGAACGGATGATCGGTTGCTGAGATATGTCCATTTGAAGTGCTGTCAGAAAGGCTCTTCCAGAAGGGAGGTCGGTCGGTCGGTTGGTCCTCAGTATTCATTACACTTGCGTCATATAATCTTCGCTACGTTAGGAAACGTAGCTGCGCGGAGTAAAAGAATACAGCTTTACGTGTTTTATTGCTGATTTACGACTACACCCGGCTATATTCAGCACTAGCTTTACCAAATATAGGCTACTGGATATCTAATATATTTGCTTATACCATCGAATTTTCTCTGGGGAGAACACCGTATAAACTGGGCGTTTGATCAAGCGGGAATTCCATACTTCGTGCCGCAGTGTGCCAATGTGGCGTATTGGTTTCTATGTTCACAGTAAGAACGCTGATGCGTGCACAGATCAGATCGCAATACCGGAGTTCACTTCCGGCGCGATGGAGAACTGGGGTCTAGTGACTTACCGCGAGACGACCCTGCTCTATGACAAAGACGTCTCGTCGCCAAGCGATCAGCAGCGTGTGGCGACCATTGTGGCACACGAGCTGGCTCACATGGTCGGTGTGGATCAGCAGATCTAATTTCTTTATACGCTATAGGGTCTAGCTTTCACCCAACGCAACGTACGCAACGCAAGAACAGACGCCGCTTCTGTGACCCTTGCGTTTGTCCAGACCCGTCGAGAGGAGGTAGGGGACGTTTGGGGACTCCGTCGTCGCTCAATAACATAAATTACACCAGAGTGCACCGTTTTAAAACTAGATAAAGCACTCGGAGAACGCAGATACCTCCGCCAAGGCAAAGCTATTCGCCAGGTGGCGTCACCATCGTCGCTTTGCCAGCAGTTCCCTTATGCCCCCTTTAACGCAATGGTAACAAAAATTTCAAAGTGATCCAGAATCCAAGATTCCTGCCGGATCACCCCCAAAATTTAACCACTGGTAGATTATGCCATGCTCGCCAAACCCTCAAAATTTCGGAAAGATCCGTCCATAACTTTTTGAGTTATCTTGCTCACACACAGACAAACAGACAAAGTCCAACAAAAACATAACCTCCTTGGCGGAAGTAAAAAATTGAAAAAAATTTCCCCATAAAGGCTTTGCGAGAATGTTTCCCCGGGCCTCGATGTGGCTCTCGACGGGCCTGCGTTTGTCTGCTGAGTCAGCATCATTGCGTCAGCTGCATTTGTCCGATGTGTTCGTTGCTTACTTGCTAAGTTCCGTGCGTATCTGTCTTTCGTCGCCTGGGTCAGTTGCGTCAAAAAATACGCAAGAAGCGTGCGCTGCGGCGGATGGAAACTATAGGCTTAATTTCAAACGTTCAATAAATCAGAAGCGATCAGAGATCTCAAACTTCCGCCGAGAATCGTGCTGCCATCTGCTAAATGAAAATGACTTAATTTTTCTGATAGTAAAAAATCCTGCATCATATTTCGCAGATGTTTACGTGTTTTATTTTGCACGAAACCAGGTCTAACACATTTCCGAAAACGTGTTAAGACATTTGCAGGAGTTGCACATAGAAGGTGAGCCTAATTGCTCGTCGTCATGCGCAATCGTTTACAATAATTATCTTAATGGTTTACTTTCAGTGACCGTTTCTGGCTGATTTTCCCCAACTGTATACTTTCTGTCTGTCTGTCTGTCTGTCTACCTGTTTGTTTTATTTTATGTTAGTTTGTGTTATGTTCCCATGCATGAATAAAAAGTTATAGTAAATATTTTGCACTATTTTGGACCAGAGTTTACGTAAAATTAAAAAAAAACGATACATTTGCATTTATTTATAATTTTTTGTATTACATGTATGATGTAATCACGACCTTGTAATTGTGTTTCAGTGGTTCGGCAACTTGGTGACGATGAAATGGTGGGACGATCTGTGGTTAAATGAAGGTTTCGCCAGCTACGTCGAATATCTCGGAGTCGAACACGTTCACCCCGACTGGCAGATGGTTCGTTATCGATATTTACTTACTTAATATTAACAAAGCCGCAGCCAGAATTTTTGCTCTGGAGTCTACCTTTTCCTCACTTTCCCGTTATCTTATTATTTCTCTTTTCCTTTTCTTTCAAATACGACTTTGAATATCAAACTCCATTACTTCGGTTTGTTGTCTATTTTTATGTATTACAAGTCGTGCTACAAGCGTTTTTCGTATTTGATGCCAACCTGCTACATGGTTCCTGCCGCTCTTCAGACAGCGTCTCAAGACTTTCTGTTTCGTCGCTTATATCCGCGGACCTACTGTATACTTATCTGACAGTTTATTGACATGGTCCTAAAATAATACTTATTATTATAACCACGTTAAATCTGTCTACAATGATGGTCACGATGATGATGTTATCTGCTGATATTGTAGGATTCTCAGTTTCTGGTAGATGAGTTGATTTCAGTGATGACTGACGACTAACGCCTAGAGGGCCAAACCGTAGCAGATAGCCTAATTTGCCACCAAATTTTTGTGTGCCGAAAATCGGCCAAAATGCAATAGTCGTTTTTAGGCCGCCCGGAACGCCCAATAGTGCGGAAGGCCTTGTTTTACAACAGTTTTTCTCGTTTCTTTTTTTCATCGCGAGGTCTCCAAGGCCCGTGATGGGCCGATCTCCGCGAAATTTTGCCACACGTTCGGAAGCATGTTCAAGTTATAAATGCCTGTCCAAAAATTTGGGGGTCTGCACTTTTAAATCGCCGTAATTAGTGGACCAAAGTTCATTAAGTTTTTTTCATTGAACGCGGGAAAGAACGCTCTAGTGCACCAGGTTTTCAGATATTAAATATCTTTATCCATTCCGGAGATATTCGCGCTCAAAGTGAAAAGGTGTCCGAAATCGTGTTAAATTTAGCATGTTTTTCGCCCCCCCAATTTTTTAAGGGGGGAGCATGGCCCCAAATTTTTACGGCATTTATAAATTAAATCTGCTTTCGACCATGTAACAAAATTTCGCGGAGATCGGCCCACGGACCTCGGAGATCTTGCGATGAAAAAAAGAAGAATAAAGAACTGTTGTAAAACATAAGGCCTTTCGGGAACTACCGAAGACCTACTCAACTCGACAATGCGCATTTTACGTATGCTAATGCATTTGAGTTCGGGCCATGTGATTTTGCTACCGTGGGTATTTAACCCCCCCCCGCAAACTTTTCCCCAATCGGACTTACGGCGCCGGGCGGCCTCACGTTGGGCTCTGCCCCACATTTCTAGTTTTACTTTAAAATCACACTTACGAAAACTTCATATTTATTTTTTTTAGCTAAAACCGTGGGTGGAAACTACAAAATAGTACTTTTGTCTGTGAGTCGGTAACAGTTCCAAGTATAAAAAAATTGTGATTTGTTTGAACAGTTTACTGCGGGCTTTTTCATCAAAATTACTGACAGTCGTGTCCAGCGATAGTTTGTCTACTTTCGATAGCTGAAAACGTTGGCACTCACTCAACTTTTTGCGATAATTCGGCTAATCTTATCTGGATTTAGAAAAAAAGTTCCAGATGGAAGTTTACTGACGCTGCAGTCAATTCAGATCTAGTCATTCAGTCATCATCATCATCATCATCATCATGTCTTTAATAAAACAGATTGACAAAATGCAATAATACATAACATAAAAAAAGACATGAAAATCTGATAAATGTCATTGAATAGAACTTTGTCCAAATGATTACTACTGTAGTGTGACTATTAGGTGGAAATTGTTCTGCTGTTCACTGTAATGCTTCAACCACCAGATCACCACAAAGAACTTGTATACACACGCGGTGCATGTGTATGGCGTGCTGTCGACCTATGTTTGTGTGGTGTTGTAGGACTCACAGTTCATCGTGGCTGAGTTGAGTTCGACGATGACGGTTGACGCCGCTGTCAACTCACACCCGATCGTCGTTGAACTGACCAGTCCAGACCAGATCAACGAGGCGTTCGACGTCATCTCATACCACAAGGTACGTCACTCGTTAACATACCGTTCTACGCAGGGCTTCATTTGCAGGAAAAACATAGCGGTACCAAATATGGCGGTCAGTTGAAGTGCTGAGATCGAAACGTAAAAAGTATCAATCGGGTCGATTAAGGGGGGAGGGGGCAATGGGAAGGGGGTATCCTTCGCTCCAGCCAATCAAGGGCACTAAGGAACATTATAAGCCCCTTTTCCAGCGGGATCTAACAAGTTTTGGTGCATTTTAAGCTTAAGAAATCTGGCCTGTAGCGAATCACAAAATCAACCGTACCGCCACTGTGACAAGTTAAATAATGCCCGTATACGGCGCATCGCCTCCAAAAATACGCGCCGGTGCGCCGTATGTACCACGGCACGCTGTCTGTCTGTCAATTTGCCTGTAGCGTTGAATAATGTATCATGGTCAAATATGTAAGGTTAATTGGAAAGTAATTAATTACTCGAATAATTAGTTCATGGTTTTTCTTGCTTTTGGTATGGAAGTTACCTTAAATTTCGCGGGAACTACATTGCCGGCGCCATAATTCAGGGTACTACACTGTGTCTCATTCAACCGGACCCCTGCTACCTTTTGCAATAACTCCAACAGTCCTGGTTCAGTAGCAATAGATTTTGACAAAAATAATCGTTAGAGAATCAGCACTTAATAGCATGTGTTACTTTGCGAGAAA
>Ga0056128_1002269_pt1 | contig 22621 bp, 17 predicted proteins | sample WorMetLIZISLAND2_FD_71113 | JGI IMG/M metagenome (GOLD analysis project Ga0056128, IMG submission 71113) | Marine gutless worms symbiont microbial communities from Max Planck institute for Marine Microbiology, Germany - Olavius geniculatus... ... | reverse complement strand
AAAAACGCTTCTGTATAAAAATTTCACCTATAAACGGCCCCTAATCGTCATCGTAGGCCCATAAAAGTTGTATAGTGAATAGGCAATATGGACTTGGGAATTCCAAATATGCGGTCATTTTTGACCCCCTGCCTACAGGTTACCTGACACGGAGCATGCGCAGTGAACTTTTGGCCTTTAACATGGGCAAATGCAACTTAGAGGCTTTATATCTCTGTAACGGTGCAAGATAGACGCATGGTTCCAATGGACCACCAATAGGAAACCACACATGCCAAGTCGAATGGTCACGTGACCGATGACGTCACGTGACCCCAAAAGGTCAAGGTCGTGACCCCATTATATTTGAGGCGCTATATCTCCTTAACGGTGCAAGACAGACGCTTGGTTCCAATGGCTCACCAATAGGAAACCACACGTGCCGAGTCCAATGGTCACGTGACCGATGACGTCACGTGACCCCAAAAGGTCAAACTCGTGACCCCAAAATCTTTGAAGCCCCGTATCTCTGTATCCGTGCAAGAGAGACGCATGGTCATCATTGACCACCAATAGGAAAGTGCTCTCGCCGAGTCCCATAGTCATGTTCTGATGACATCATGTGACCCCTAAAGATAAAAATCGTGACCCTAAAATATTTACGGTTCAGTGTCTTCATGGCCGTGGAAAGCAGATGGTTTATAATTGACCATCAACCTAAAAACTTTGTTATTGTAATAAAACAGCAAATATAAATGTACAAAACATCAGTTAATACACTTGTTAACAGTGACATGCAATGAGTGACACATCGAAAAGAGCAAAAATCATAAAAAGATGATATTATTCAACAGCACATTGACAGTTAGACGATGTGATGGTGATTGATGTCCTTTTTATGATTTTTGCTGTTTTCAATGTGTCACTCATTGCATGTCGCCGTTAACAAGTGTATAAACTGATATTTTGTACATTTATATCTCATTTAAAAAGCCATATGTGATTTCCTGTTAGTGATCAATAGCAACTTTGGCACTATCTAACACCGTTTAGCCACAATACATCCGTTACATATGGACAGACAGCCAAACAGCCCATGCTATAGACGCTGTAGCGCATCAATAAATCAACTATACTCTAAGCAACTAGTGACCTAACCTGTACATTTTCTGAAGCACTGTTATCAAGACGCCTGAAAACTGCAGAATCAACGTCTGTTGTACTCAGGTGATTAAACGACTGCGACTGCGATAGTAAACGTGATTCCACGATCTCTTTGAGCTGCTGTTTGATAGTGTTCACGCTGAAAGCAAATGCAATGCTGAATATGAACCAAACTTTTTCACTGTACTCTATGTAAAACAAAACATAAATATTAGAGCTGTCCCAAGAGTAATTTTATTAGCGTTAGGCTTAGTAGAGTCATAACATACATCTTGTTCGTGAATCATCAAACAACAAAAGGCCATTTTGCTGCTCATGTATACGACCTATAGTTCTTAATTAAAAATAAAATGTAGAAAATGAGAGTAATGTGCAATCTAAAGATCTCACAAGTTCTACTTCTTAAGTTTTTCTCCAACAAACAGTGTTCTGTTGATTTCAGCTGCTTTTTGCTGATACTTTTTGCAACATTTAAGTATGACGAGAAAACTGAAGACAGTATTTTTTGTTGTCAGTGCAATGGAATTTTTAGATGCGCTGATTTTAAATCATTATTTAACCTAATTAACCAGACAGTTTAACCTAATTAACTTGACAGTTCTGGCTAACAACATAAATGAAGTAAACATTTTATGTGCAGTTATGCTCTTTGATATTCAGTGCTGGAGTGGGAAAGAATATCTGACTCATAAAGCAACTCTCACTGCATTGCTATTGAAACTGACATGTTTGGTGGCGTTTCATCCGATCAACAAAGTTAAAGTTACTCTATGCCAGGTCCAGTTAGTACTTGAATTGGTGACTGCATGCGGGCAGGTAAACCATCTCGGTACGAAGCCAGCCAGCTAGGTTGACTCAGCCTTCTACCATCTGTGGGATGGTAAGATGAGTATCAGCTTTTGCGCTGAGTAGTAATAAATGGCGATGGTTAGTGTAGTACTTGTAGCTGCCTACAGGCGGATCTGAGGTTCAGATCGATCGGTCTGGTCCAAAGGTCGGCAGCTGCTTGGCGCTCGTGCTGCTCTGACCAAATGAACCGAATGAATTTTTTCTCACAGTGGCAGTTCACTGCTACGATAACAGCACCATAAACATTGTCGCGGCTATTACTATTACTATTATACGAACTCAAATGACTCAAATTAACTGAAAAGATAGACTCAGCTACAAAAATGATGCCCAAGTAAAATGCTAAAATACTAAATAAACTATCAATGTAGTAGAACAACATATCTAAGAAAAAATGTTCGTAAATACCTGTCTTCAATGACAATAACACGACTTTCCAGCTGTTCTCTATCAAAAATGCTGTCTTTTCGCACATGTTCAATGGCATTAACCTTTTCCCATTCCAACATTTCTCTCTCATCAGTATCATCCTTGTACTTCATAACTGCAATGGATGCAGCAAAACAATCACAGCGATCCAGCATTACCAGTTATGTACAACTAAGAATGTAGAACAAAAAACTTGGTGGTGAATTCTTGCATTATGGTTACCTTTACACCAATAAGTAAGTAAGTAAATGAATAGAACATTTAAAGTGCACAACGTTAGCCAGTGGCCGAATCTGAGGCTCATGGCCGAGTCGCTTACAGTACAGTTCTCGTTAATTAGCAGGCATAGAATGCCGCACAGTACTCATGCAACCAATAAATTTACTGAAAGTTGCACTACTCAGTGGGTGACTTCACTTTTTGACTTAGACCTTCGCTGAGCCTTTTCGCTGAACCAAAGCTATAGCTGAATGCAAAAGTCTGTACTTAGACCAAAGTTCAACTAAACTTCGGTCTAAGTCATTAGACTTAGACCAAAACGATTAAAAATGGCGGAAAACCGGTAAACCTAACAGGAAATAAATCAACCAGTTTCGCTTAGACTTACTTATTTAATTGCGCCGCGCACGCAAATGACGTAATTACGTAACGTCTGACGTTGTGTAGCCATTACGGCGTTTATTTTTGGTACCAGACTGCTTTAATTTACTAAACTATCCATACATGGTTTCACTCAGCTAAAGTCAAAAGTCTCAGCGAAAATCTAAGTCAAAAAGTGAAGTCACACAGTGATTCATATGAAAACACACTTTTGTTTTCTTACTATTCAATCAAGTGGCAATAAATCTACACAAAATTTTTCGCAGCTGTAGCTCAGTAGAATGACACTAATTAAATAAATCAGAAAGCAAAGTCCTTAGACAAGTTGTGTTAAAAATCTAAAATGTGACCAATAGCCAGAAACTACTCACAAAATCCAAACTTGCTGAGATCACGGTCAGATAGCCAAGACTGGCAACATTGACAGACACAAAGTTCACTTTTCCGTGGTTTACGGCGAAGTATAAAACGAATAAAGGAAAGCACGTGTGCAATTAAAATCAATGGTGGAACAAGAACTGGCTTTGAATAGTACTCTCTGACAAGATGATAGCGTTGCATTTTCCACACTAAGTTTGCTTTATCTTGTATTGTTCCATATGTGGAACTGCACAAAGCAAACATCATTAATAGTTCTGCACAACAATAATGTGCCTTGGTATTTAAACAAAATAAGTAAGTAAGCAAATATTTTTTTTATTTCTGCATGACAAATGCATATAGCAAATAGTAACAGAAATATAAAAAATGCCAATAATACACATAAAAACATACAAAAACACAAATGTACAATGTACATATGCTATACACTGTAAACTAACGTTAATAAGTTTCTTGGTGTTAGTTTTGACCTAGTTCTTAATTTATGTCAATTGTTTAATGCTGTCACGTTACATCAACTTTGGCAAATGCAAAAACATACACAGTTATACACAGGTACAAGATAGGTCACTGTCACGTTGTTACACTAGGCACAACAAAACTAGAAATTTGGGGCAAAGCCCAACGTGAGTCTGCCCGGCGCCCTAAGTCCGATTGGGAGGAAATTAGGGGTGGGGATAAAATTTCCTCGGCACCAAAGTCACGTGGCCCGAACTCAAATGCATTGGCATACGCCGAACGCGCATTGTTGACTTAGGGTAGGTCAACATGAGCGCTTATAACTTTGGTCGTAGTAGACGGAATTCCAAAAAATTTTCTTTGTTTAACGCCGAAAAGCTCGTTCTTGTCAACGCCGTTTACATTTTGTTGCTGTCTTCATCGGTTCTAGAGATATTCGTGGTCAAACTCGAAAGTTGTCGCACGTTTTTTGGTCTCCCAAATTTTAAGGGGGCGGTGCCCCCAAAAGTTGTACTTGCGTTAACACCCCAACCTAGAGGCACGTCAAGTGCCAAAGTTTCGTTGGGCTACACCCCCCAACTCCGAAGTTATAAGCGCTCCTTTATTATGTTTAAAGCCAATTTTTGACCCCCACTTGAAAAAAAATTGTAAGGGGGGCCCGGTCCCCGGTGGGGGGTGCGCTAGTAAGACTTGGTCATTCTCTAGCGCGTGTAAAAATTTGGGGGCGCAGCACCTCCTAGGGGCCGAAATATGTTCTTCCGAAATATGCACTTTAGGTGGGTACGATTTCACACAGAGATCTCCAAGGCCACTGGACCAAACTTCACCAAACTTGTTTCGCCTAACGCAGGAGGAATCGTGGTAAATGGAATAAAAATCCGATTTTGAATATCTTCATCCGTTTCGGAGATATTCGCCGCCGAACTTCAAAGTCGTCCGAAATCGGGCTAAATTTTGCATGTTTTTGGCCCCTGAAATTTTTTTGGGGTGTGCCCCCAAAAATTTTGAACCAGCATTATAAAACTGGGCCTAGTACTGACCATCCTGCAAAATTTCACGCCGGTCGGCCCACGCATCTCGGAGATCTCGCATTGAATAAAAAAAAACATTTGGGCTAAAACTTAAGTCCGCTCCGCAAGCTATCGCTTCCGGGCGGACCAATCAACAGAAACACTGGCATCTCTACAGTACAGTGAGCAATCATCATCACCTGAACATGGCAATGAGAAGGTTGAGCATCATCACTTGAGTGATGAGCGTGTAAACACCAAGTACAATCGGTACGAGCCAGTCACTAGCGGGACAACGATCTTCTTTGTTCAGACACGTGGACGTGTCGTAGCCTTCAGCGGCGCAAGTGAAAGCGTCGTAGACCTTGACACCGGCAGTAGATGACACGTTGGTACAACTGATACCTGCCAATCAAAATCACAGACGTGCAACTAGCTCCATACTGCAGCTTTTCATTCATTTGAATCTTTCATTTTCAGACAGTGATGTTATCGAGGACGACGATGAGACCAAGGACATGGGACCCGAAAACAAGGACTTACAAAAACAGCAAAGACAAGAACAAGGACAAGGACAAGAACTTGGAACCGAGGCCAAGAACATCCAAACGCCACTATTACAACGGCATATTATCATAAACTGGGGTGAGTTTAGTAAGATTGTGCGCATTCAGAACGTCATTAGTAGCGTCATACTACTGAAATATAGTCCAACAATGCAAAAAAGCATCAGATAAACAAAATAAACTGACATCTTTTGACTCTTGCAATTCCAGACTCAGTAAGTTTAATTTTTGTGACAAAATTTCCATTATGTTGTATTTATATACAACTTCAAAGTTGTAGGCCTTGAGACCAAATTGGTCGATTGATATTGTCGACAAAGGTGTTGTGCTGGTTTCGACAGTTGTAAAAAATAATGGTGACCTTAAAATATTGCATAAAAAACAGAGCCAAGCACTGAACCCTGTGTGATGCCACTAAGAACATCAGACCAATGTGACATAAGTGAGTGGGCTCCAATTACAAGCATCACGGGTTTCAGCATGTCAGTAGCTAATGTTCAACGTTTTTTTAGTTTGTCAGCAACAAATTGATAATGAACAAAATTTATCAAAGTCCTCGCCTCAGTATTATGGCTGAGGACTGTCGCAAGGCCAAGGACAAGGCCAAGGACTTGGGACCCGAGGACAAGGACTTGTGGCCGTGGACAAGGACAAGGACACAGCTCTTTGTCCTCAAGGCACCTAGAGGACACAGACAAGTACTCGAGGACACACCACTGTTTTCATACATGGTGTTGCTGCTTAATCTGGCAGCATACTGGCAACATTCATTATTGCAAATCACTGACTTGAAAGATTCCATCGTGTAGCGGCAATATCAAAACACCTGTAGTCATCATTCTGCACTACAGTATATATCTGAATTTGTAAGCAGTTTTAATACGCTGTGCAATTAAATAACAAATCATTTACTTGAGATGACTAAAACAAAAAAGTAACTAGACTTTTGTGGTATAAATTTCATGATGACTGTTCAATTTCTTTACTAACCAGACACTTCTTCAATGTTGAACTCCCCAAATATGCTCCACCATGCATACTTAAGTATGTCAACGATCAGTAAGCTGTTCAGATCCGAGTTTGGATAAAGAATAACTTGTGACGTGATGCCATACGAGATGACAAAAATCAACAAGATCAGCATGAAGAATAACAAATTACCCATCTGCAATTGTGCACACAGAAATATGTGAAGCGTCACCATAACAAATGCTTAGGCCTATTATAAAAAGCAGCCGTACTGTAAATCGAGAAAGACTTTGGGTTGTGGCAGAGTGTCATAAACTCCTCCAACTCGGTCCCTTGGCCATAAGCAAGTTCTGGTGCATTCTGTGCTTAAGAAATCTAATGCATAGCAATTTAGTATTTTTGTGACATTTTGATCCTCAAAAATGCACAGCATAGCGCCATTGTAAGTTGTGATAAGAGAAGCACAAATAACTCTGTCATCATCACTTTACAATTTCAAATAACAATTCTGACAAAAACATTTAAAACCTACAATTGCTACAGTTTGTACTTAATTCTATTGTTGTCAGCTTTTTTAATGAAACAAGCAAAATAGAGTTGGTTTTGCATACAACGTACAATAAAAAATCTACACTATTGCATGTTTCTTGGACAGAAAAGGAAGCAAAACAAACGATCATAAATTATCCATTAATTTCTCATGAGAACATGACGAAAACGACAAAAGTATTCAATAAAACAACAAAATAATCTTACCATTTTACCGATCATGACAAGCTTCGGCCCCAGTTCTGGATGCACGGTAAACAAATGGAGTATGCGAAAAAAGAAAGTCATGTGGTTAAATGCGAATATAATTCGAGCTGCATAGAAACACGTGGCACAGACAGCTATTGGAACAAATCGAAGTACAAGACCAGCAATGTATGTAACCAGCATGATTATGTCAAGCAAATTCCAGAGATCAGACGCATAGCTGATGAACTTAAGTTTCGGAGATGGCGAGTCATCCATTGCGACCTACACAACAACACTTTTATGAATCATAACAAGTTTGGCAAACCAGTGCAATTCAATGAATTTGTTTATCACAACTTGTGCGATAGGAACAAGCTGTTGTATAAGCGATGTGCCAAGTCAATGAGAAGGCCGAAATTTCGACCCCCACAGCTCCCACATTTTTCAACCAATTTAATGAAACTCAGGTAAGGTAGGGCCTTTTGGGGGTCTCAGTGATAAAAAAATAATGTTTGGGGGTCAAAAATCCCCAAAAACATGATTTTTGGGGTCGAAAGATACGACCCCACATGCAAAATTTGGTTGATGTGTGACGACGGGAAGGGGGTCTGCGTAGGGAGGGCATTTTCCATTACTTTTTGTGTTCTATCCTTTTTTTGTATTCTTGCTCACGCCTACAGGTCACACCAGAAGACCGATCACGACCGTTTATGGCTCAAAATGCGTGTTTCCGCGTAAGGTAGGGCCTTTTGGGGGTCTCAGTGATAAAAAAATAATGTTTGGGGGTCAAAAATCCCCAAAAACATGATTTTTGGGGTCGAAAGAAGCATTTGAAGCCAAATTTGCAAAATTTTTGAATCGCGATATTGCGGAAAGTATGCACTCGACAAACACGAAATTTTAAGAGGAATTTTAGGTGCACAAATAAATTTCGTGGGTGGTCCAGCATTACAAAATTATAATTCAAGATGGCGATACTTCAAACGTACCTCTCATCACTTATCACTTACACAATGATACAGCAAATATTTCCCTATAATATTGAACTTAAATCCAAATATACTGCAGTAATAACTTAATATTTAAACACTGCTATTTCTAAAATGTTACACAACACATACTAGATGAAATTGGACCACTTCTATTTTTCTGATAACTTGCGCAAACACAAACTAATTTTAGCAATTCTTTCACTGGTACATTTACAGATAAACTGCAGAACAAGATAGAATGAATATGACTACCCCGCTTCAAACCTGTTTCTTCTCTATCTTGTGAAAAAAAATGTTTAGCATTTCATAACAGTCAGAATAATTTGCACACTGCATAGCGTGTATGCCCACTAAAGGCAAACATTTTAAACAAATGTTTTCTATAAAAACACATACACAAATAAGTAACAACCATAATAAATATTTTTCGTGAATAACGAGTGTGACCACTTTGATACTGAAGAAGCATTGTTTAAAGATTTATAGCTAAACATTCAAATTTTACAGCTAAGGTAAAAACAGATTTATGGTGAGTTGAACGTTTTGTTTCACTTTGTGTTCATAGTTTATCCAAAAATGTAATTGTAAAAAATATGACAATCAAAATCAAATTAAAATCGTTCTTATTTGCAAAGTTATCATAGAAATAAAACTGACTATAATCCACGTTGTCTAAAACACATAAGTATACGCTCAAACTATGATACAGTGCAAAAAGAGAATAAACCTGACGAATCTCTTCGACGATTAAACTGAAAATCCAGATGATCAAGATGATTTCTTTAATTTCTATCGCTGGATGAAAATCAGACAGTAGAATGATTGCATAGAGAAGCAAAAATGCCGAGCATGAAAACTGCACAAAATGACCAGCAAACAGTAACGAACTGCTAATGGCTGTCAGCGATATAATTTGAAAATATCAAATTAATATTCTAAAAAACAAAAGCGTGTTAGGCATAAATAAAGATTAAAAATGAGTGCTGGTAAAATGATAAACAATATTTAAATAACTAGAACACGACTGTGATTTTATCAAAAATGTCCCCCAATGTACTGCACTGTACAAAACAATAAACTGAGAGAATATAAGCAGTAGACATAAATAGCACTGGCTAACATCTAAAATTAGGAACAACCAAGATAATGTTCATATGAACATGGAGTCTGTTCAGTGCATTTCGACAGTTTACAGTATATGTCCGTATAAATATAATCAGTGAGCTGTTTAGAGCTGTAGAAAAAAAACAGTTTAATTTCAAATTATACAGCAGCAATGATCCTTTCATCCTTCTGTATTATTTTAACTAAATAATAAACATTGTCTGTTACGAGACCATTCAATTCGTCACCAGCGCTTTACTATGAAAGATCCATTATCACCATGCATCTATATTGCACCTTTATGGAGATAGGGCGCCTCAAAGATAATGGGGTCACGAGTTTGACCTTTTGCGGTTACGTGACATCATAGGTCACTCCTGGGGGTGACTTCCTATGGGTGGTCCATGGTGACCATGCGTCTATCTGGCACCGTTACGAAGATATGGCGCCACAAAGATAATGGGGTCACGAGTTTGACTTTTTGGAGTCACGTGACGTCATCGGTCACGTGACCATTCGACTCCCGGGGTCAACTTCATATGGGTGGTCCATAGGGACCATGCGTCTATCTTGCACCGTTATGGAGATATCCTCAAATATTGCATGCACGGACCTGGTCGCGAAAAGAAAAACAGAAGAATGGAAAGAAAAAAAGAAAGGGGAAAGAAAGGAAAAGGAATGTGAAAGAAGTGAAAAAAGGAAAAAAAAGAGAGAAAAGAAATGGAAGGTAAAGGAAAGGGGAAGGGAAATGGAAAAAGGAAAAAAGGAAAAAGGGGAAGAGAAAAGGTGAAGGAAAGGGGGAAAGGAAAAAGAAAGGGGGAAGGTTAAGAGAAAAAAAGGAAGGAAAAAGGGAAGGGATATGAGAAAGAAAAAAGAAAAGGAAAAGGAGAAGGGAAGGGGTAAGGGAAAAGAAAAAGGAGAAAAAGAAAGGGAAAGGGGAAGGAAAAGGGGAAGGAAAATAAGAAAGGAAAAAGAGGAAAGGGAAGGGGAAGGAGAAAGGAAAAGAGAAGGAAAAGGGGAAGAAAAAGGAAAAGGGGAAGGGAAAGGGAAGGTGGAAAAAGATAGCTTAAGAAATGTTAAACGCACGGACGCACGCACGGACGCACGGACACTCAGGTGATTTCATACTCTGTCCAATGCTATGCAATGCATTGGATAGACAACAAGCGATGCATACAAAACATATAAATTATGATTTTTTTACCAAACTAGAAATACGTTCTGTGGAACGAGGTATCTGTCCCACTGCCACACTATATAGCCTAGCAGCTGCGTTTCAGCGTTTGACGCTCTTGTGAGCCTGCAGCCAATTTTGTCTTTGAATAAAAACGGTTGGTTGCCATGACAACAGGGGTTTTCAGGGGAAAAATTTTCATGACACCATTGCATAGCCCAAACCCGAAAATAAAGGGTAGGTGAAAACAGCATGCAATTATCTTTTGCAGGAGCCGAGTTATAGTCAATTTTGTCCCAAAATTCGTTGCCATGGCAACAGGGGTCGGCAGTGGAAAATTTTTAACGACATCATCGGATAGCCCAAACCCAAAAATAAAGGGGTAGGTGCAAAGTTGCAAACAGCGTGCAATTATCTGTCACGGAGGTCAAGTTATAGTCAATTTTGTCCAAAAATTCGTTATCAGTTATCAGATTTTTATCCCAAACAAACTCGATTTTACTTTTCGAGCTCCGAATCACTGTGCAAAATTTCATCAGAATCAAATCAAAATAGGAGTGTTTACAGAATGACAGAAGTGATTTTGTAATCTGTCCCTTGCTATGCTAGAGCAATGGGACAGATAAAAACACAAAAAAAGACTGATTACTGATCACGTAAAAACAAAACAACCAACCACGCTGTACGAAAACACGACAACAGGCGCCTTGAAAAAATGGTAGAGATTCGTGAAAAACATCTTGCATCGAGATGGCTTTTCTTCAGTCTGACTACCCAACTGCCCAGTTTCGGATTTCTGCAACGACTGACCATCGTCCCTGATCAACACACCCATAAATCAAAGTAAATCAAACACAAATTTATAACAACCAATAAGTTTATTTACTCTTTACTATTTCAAGTATTTTAGTTTTATTACTGAGTAAAAACCTAAAACCGTAACACGACATACAATGTATCAATCCTCTGACGCAGAGACACACAGCTGGGTGTCGGACGGTCGCCCGCATGGACATATACCCGTATGAACTATGGCCTGCTACCACAGGGGCGGACAGACGCCCGTAGAGCAATTAGCTGCAATTAGCGTCACGGCGGACAGACGCCCGCCCCGCAGACAGCCGACTTAAGCAAGGTCTAGCCGCCTTAGAATTTGACTTTTAGACAGAGTTTATAGTCTTCCAGGCAGAACTTAGTTATACTGAGTCAACATCCATAACTGTGGCCTTTTGTCCGGTGGTTTTTTTTGTCCCGGTGGCTTTATGTCCAGTGGCCTTTTGTCCAGGATTCATTGTCCTATGCTACATCCTCGCCAGCGGTAACAGGCAACACGTAGTTCATACGGGCATTTTATCCGTGCGGGTGAAGTGAACCTTAAGAAAAATTGCAAGGCTGAATGTAACTGGTACAGCATTCTCAGAGTACGGTAGTGTAGCAAAGTGTTTGAGTATCATAATTACAAACAGTACACATGACAGAGTGTTAGCATGCAATGTGTGGCAATGCATATGCAAAACAAGATCTAGTAAGTACTCATTACTCAGCGTGTGCAACGTCATCCAAGATTGTGCAACTAAAGTAAGTAAAAGTAAGTAAAACGTCAATTTGTATAGCGCATTGTCGTTAAGAACATCTAATGCGCTTGGCGGTCGAGTATGAATACTGACTGCATGTTCATAGTGTCTGCTAAAAACGAAACTGCGACAGGTCCGGTGATGTTAGTGCTTGTGCAGACTGTTCAAATGTCAGATGTTAGATCCTTTGACTGTTAATGCTGACGTTCGCTCATCAACTCATGACGCTGTCGGTTGGCTTCCGCGATCCATTGTTGCACAGGAGTTGGCAGGTGTTCGTCGTTCGTCTAGTGCACACTGGTCAGCAAGGCACGCCGTCACGGTCAAATGTGTACAATCGCAGACACACGACACGCCTGGCCAGAGCAGCCTGGCCTCGCGGAGTGCACGTCCGAATCCAACAAGTCAGCCAGCACGTGACAGACTAAAATAAATTTTTTATGAAACAAAAATAACATGTGCAGCAAGCAAAAACGAGTGTCACACACACTAAATGCAGTCATATACTTACGTGGTCACCGTTTTATCATCCACCTGATTTTTGGACTGCTTGAAAACAACACATTTGATGAAAGTTTTGCGTTTTACAATATATTTAAAAATTATAATTTCCAATCACTGTTACTTTGATATATCTGCAGCATAACGATGTTCAAGCAAACGATAACCTGTACAGGGGGCATAATGTTCTTGCTGGTCAGCATGTGCATAGATTTTTGTTTAAATTTAACATGCTGGACAATATATTATGTAAGGTGTGCCAGCTATAGTGTAATGTTTATTAGGCCCATTTGAGACTGTGCTAACTCTTTATGTTTATTTGTCATGCGTATGCATTAGTGTTTTTTTTCTTTTGTTTTTTTTTGTTTGTTTTTGTTTGTTTGTGAAACTATCGAATTTTTTCGACGAATAAAGTTGATTATTTTTCTATCTACAATGTATTCAACACACATGTAACGGTATAAAGTAGCTCTCCGATTATCAGTGGCAGTTTTAGGCCCAAGCCAGGGGAGAGGGGTGGCTACAGGCCCAGTTTTGCTCCAGCCCCCCCCAGTTTCGTGGCCACCCATGATTGTTTTTGCAAAGATAACACAAATATGTTATTTCTTTGTGTTTTTGAATTGTAGAAAAGTAGGCAAATTTGCGGCTTCCATTGAATGTCCAAAAACCAAAAGTGCTCCAGCTTCAGGGGCTTCACCCCCTGACTCCTTGACCAGGGGCTCTGCCCCTGAACCCCGCTTGGGGATCTGCCCCCAGACCTCCTTTATAGGCTTGCACTACCGCGCTCGCCATGGGGCCATACCCCCCAGATATTGCGGGCTAGAACCACCACTGCCCCATTATGATCAAATGGCATCGCCTAGAAACACCCTCCTTTTTACATTACATTGCATTACGTCACCACTTCCATATAAAATCCTCCCCGTTCCAAATCAGCACAAACTAAAAACAGCCAAAACTCAATTTGTCTAGTAAGCCAATTTTAGCCTTGCCCACCAAAGTAACTTCTGAGAAGTGTTGAAGATTTTTTTACAGGATGAATGACCAACAATGTAACGTCATAGCACTGTATATCTTACTGAGAGATACAGTGAATAACTAGCAGTTCATACCTTGGTTTCATCTAAAATTTGATCAGCATAATCACGATCTCGATACTTCAGAATAATCCCAGCAAGCAACGGCAGGAAAATACATGCGATTAGCTACCACACAAAAATAACAAGCACCATGACATAAATGTCAGAATCATTACAACATTCTAAAAGTTCAAACACCAATAGCTTTTCTGCTACTGTAAACATCGACTGAAATGGCACCAGATATCAAAAAAATAACAACAAATAAAATTCCTACATCAGATCTACTGTAATCTCTGCGATAACTTGCGACAAAAAGTCCACTTTAATCAACCACCTAGTCAGCCAGTCGGCTACTCACCAAATTTGCTAAACAGAAGCAAATAGTTTCTTGATCAAAAGATTCCACCAGATAAATCTAATTTTTAAATTGCCACGAACAGTTTTTGAACAACATTTAAGACGTTTAATCTCATTTGCAGCTCATGCATTAGCCTAAATAGCAACAAATGTAGCTGACCTTCAGGCTTTTTAACTGAAAATTCTCACATTAGTTACTTCAACCCTGCGGAACGCTAACGTCGATTTTGTTTTTTTTCTGAGTGCTTTTAACGTTCAAGTTATAAACCAACATGGGACGGTCAGACCAAGAGACAGGCAAGATCTGCACTGCAACCTAGTGGAAATTAATATCAATAGTAGCAAGTCAAGAAGAACAACTACTCACCTTCAAGTATGAGCATAAGGTGTCATCGATTTGTAGACGACCGTGCCAGATTGTTGTGAGGACTGTCTGACAGACTGGATGTGCGACAAACTCCTGGTTGTTGTTACGTACGGCAAGTTGCAGTGGAGTTACAGAGCCGTAGTTGGTCATCTGATGAACTACCAACATCGTCGCCTTGGACTGGTCCGACGAATAACATTCACTCAGTACGCCAGTAGCCAAGTCCTGGTAATATCTATGATATAACCAAGCAGCGGCATCTATCAAGAATGCATTATTGTAAACGGCCAAACTAAGACATCAGCATTTCACAATGTAGTGCAGCGACAGAATTAAGGTAAAGTGGACAAAACTGCAGTCGTTTAAGTCATGTTTCTTCATGATGTTGCGTGTCAAAGATTACTAAAGTCAGCCAATGCTTCACGCAGTTATTCAAAAAATAAAAGTGGCATATTTTTTGAGACATGGTTTAGTACCATTTCAGCTTCAAAAGCATAAATTCATTCTTACTTTGCATCCTTCTTCCGCTCAGCAATGATGTCAACATCTTGCTCTCGTGTCATCAGACGCTGTGACAATAACTGAGCAGTCAAAGCAGCTGCAATTCCTTCCTGTCATTACATGTCAACAGCACACAATAGAACACTAACTACAAAATGACAAAGTCCAACAAAAAGCATTTTAGCCATTTATAGTTTATCTAATTTTGCCATCAATGCCTCGACATTGTTGGTTTGGCTTTAACAAAGGTATATTACTTCAGCATCAAACATTTTGCTCCAGCAATATAAAATTTAGACAAAACTGTAATAAACACGAAAAAGAACAGTTAACTCACCAATGGATACAAACCTGGGTATACAACAGCTTACTGAATCATGTAACTTGAAACGATTGCATGGAGATCACTGGATGAACCAGTTCAGATTAACGCAAACCTACTGGTTGTACAGTGAATTTGGTCAAACAGTTTATTAACTCTAACATGCTGTTAATGAAGAAAAACACCTCAAAACCTCAAAAAACCACTACTAGAAGTTGAATCAATAACTACTAAATACGCCTAAAAGAAACCACACCATAAGTCAAAATGAAAAAAAAAAATACCATGCTCTTACCAACATTTTTGTCAAACGTAATGAGACATTTGCGAATTTTCAAAATGCCTTCGGCAGCAAGCTATGCAGAAAATGAACAATAAAACATTCATTGCAAAACGCACTCGAAATACAGGCCTTACTATATTTGACTACAGTTTTCAATAATTTCACTGCTGTTCGGTGCTCATAGGCATGGCAATGCCAGACCAAGTGCGCACTCACTAAAAATAATGTAACACTGCTGCAATACTGCACATGATGCATTCACATGCGCTACGTAACAGCTGACAAAAAGCAAATTTGCAATGCACAAATTTTGCACGCCCTTGAAGTAAGAGTAGACCTAAACCACTTACATTGCCTTCTTCCCAGAAGCACATGGACAGATCCTTGCGTCGCATCAGCACACACCACAGGAAGAGGTATTTCAATAAAACACCTGCAAGTAATCAGAATTAACATATAGTGCAAAGGCAGTAAGTTTCTATAGTGTTATACTGTTACTAAACGTTCGCTGAGTTAGTACCAGGTTAGGTGACCGTTTGCAGGTGTACCGTCTTCGTATTCGACCAAGCCACTCAGGCCAACTCAGCCTAGCCGACCCAGCATGGGTAGATAAAATGTGTACTGGCAGTGGTGATGGCCATTGCCAGGGAAGAAATGGCAAGTTCTGTGCAACAGTAGGCCCTGTTACTAAGACTGCTGGCATACTGACTCAGTCGGTCAAAGGCGCTGGTTGTTCAATAGAGCCAGCCAGTCAGCCAACATGGGCTGTATGCTGTCTTAATTGGGTCTAGCCATCGCCGGTGGGCTCAAAGCGCCACAAAGGGATGAACTTCTACACAATGGACCTAGCTGTCTGCGGAATCTTCTTCTTCCAGAGTGCTGTGCTTAGTAGGCCACTATGAAGTGGACTCGGCTGGTTTCTCACACTGTGCGCTATAAAAATTTACTTACTTGTTTACTTACTTTCTGTACCAGTACACTACGTTCACTCCAGTTAGCTCAATAACCAATTGACATAGGCCTAATGCAGATGCATCAGTAAGATTCTACTGCATTGTAGTGTGGTTCTTAGTGTCATGCAATCAGAAAATGTTTTAAAACAACATTTAAAAACGTCTAATCATCATCACAAGCTAATCCGTGCACACAACAACCATGGATGCTACTCAAAAGTTAATTAGCAAATCAATCACTAATAAATGCAAAAATTCTGCTAGCAAATACCGTACTGAAATAGTTGGCTTTAGACTCAATCACAGCCTCAATACTCATGTATCGATGCCTCCATGGAACTGCTCTGCCGTACTTAATGGACAGTTCTAAGTAAGTAAATTTAATTTATAAAGCGCACAACGTCAGCGAGAAACTCACTGAATCTGAGGCACTGAGGTAAGGAGTGAGGCGGGCCACTAAACATGGCTAGACGTTAAAAAATATAATGTTTTGAGTTTACGACGAAAGGAAGCTAATGAACAGCTATTGCGAATGTCAAAAGGAAGAGAGTTCCAAATAGTAGGGGCAGCTACAGAAAAACTTCTAGAGCCAAAACATGTACAGACACGAGGCACAGACAACAGATTAGTGTCAGATGAACGCAATGTACGAGACGGAATGTAATGTTCCAGAACAGAATTCAGATAAGCAGGCTGAGTAGTGTATGCTAACAGCGGACATCACTGGTCGTCAACATCTGCGGTCTGCCAGACAGCGGAAGTTAGTCGTACCGCGCTATCCACTGAACAGTTTTGGTTGTCGATGCCTCGCTGTTGCAGGCCCGACAGTCCTTGTGACCCAGAACTGAGTCTCAACACTTTCAAACGTCAGCCTGTTTTTCTTGCAAAATAATGATGACAAAATGTATTAAGCGCATTACAGATCTTTTTCGAGTATGCACTATAAAAATTTACACTTTACTTAGTTACTTGCTTACTAATCTAAAGTTTTTGCTCTTGGTCCCAGTCTTAAGTACTACCACCATCAAGACACCAAGTACTGCCATTTTCATCTAGGTCTTGTTCGCGTAACTAACAAACTTTCCGCAGCCATACCAACAAACACAAACCTTGCTGTGTTTCACTTGTGTCATTACTATCCTCGTCTAACTGACCAATAAAATTCTTCATCAGTTGCTTGACATCTTCCAGTTTCATCTTGCCAGGCTGGACAATACATTGTCACAACAGAATGATTGTCTACATTCATAAATTTACATACAAGTTATCTAGGACAATACATTACACATTCCACTTTGATGCCAGCTTTTCTACAAAATGGGCCAAAAATGGCACCATTTATTGTACGCTTCATAACTTCACTAAATATTAACCGATTTTCAAAATTCTTTCACTCTCAGAATCAGAAAACAATTTGCAATAAAACTGTTACTATAGATCCCACCACACCCAAAGTGTGTCACTACGCTACCTCGTGAAATGTCAGATGACGCACTCAAGCCGGCCACTGACCAGTTGCGTGATCAACGTTGATCGAGCCTGGCATGTGGCCCCCAAACAACCCAGACTTAAACCCAGTCAATTATGCTGTTTGGGATGCTCTTCAACAGATGGCCTATCAATGTTGACGATTCACGACAGACAACCAGCTAAAGAAAACCATTGTCTTTGACTGTGGCAAAGTGCCACAGCATTTGGTTAATTGCACTACTGGTTAGTGGTGTCGCCGGTTTCGATGCGTCGTCCAGCAGCAAAGCGAACACATTGAAAATTTGATGTGAAAATTGTGAGATGTGATTTTTTAGACAATAACTGAAACAACAAACACGTTGTTTCTGTTCTTAATTTTTTAAATGTGTTGTTACAAAAGTCGTCTTGTTTTTAATTGTTATTCTTAAGATACTGACATTTCACAAGGTAGTGTAGTGACATACCAGCAATGCAAAATTAATTTACAACCATTATGCAATAAAACCAATTAAAAAGACCTTTTTTGTATTCTTCCACAAATCTTGGCACGTTCTGGACACTATGTCCTGAAATGCAATCAAATACATGTTTTGAATTGGTTTGACTACAAGACACACCAAATAATTTCTAGGAAAACGAAGATACGTTTAAAATGATATTAAGTTTGCAACACATAAGTATAACTATTTTTTCAGCATAAGTATAGCATGCTTGACCAATAATTTAAAACATAAGCAACCTTTATAGAATGATTCATTTCTTTAAACACACACAACCAACATTTCTGAAATAATTACAGACCCACTAAAGGTTTGCAAAAACACTACAAACTGCTGGCTTTTGTACGCCAGATGCATATCTTGACATCCAATAAATAGCACCAAAACAACGAAATTACAATTTACTTATTCCTTACCAATTGCTCAAATCATCCATAGGGCTAAAACATTCCAGGGCAATTTAGTACAAACAGCGCAAGTTTATTATTTAAGTAACCTTCGTGTGCTCATTTTGCTGCTAATAAAACGAATATACATGCACTATATGCACATGCCAAATAAAAAACAATAACAAAAAATGATAAAGTTTCAATCTCACATGATTGTACAATTTCAACAGCGCATCAACAGTAAGAAACTCTCGGAGACTGACACCATTCTTCGCGTTCTTCAGTAGCAGGCGAACAAAGCTCTCACGATTATTCACAATAGCCATATGCATCATCTCTCCCAAATCTTTTTGCTGAAACAACATTATGAACTGAACGGAAAATAATACATCTGCACTATGCAACTGCAAATTGTTCACTAAGGTTACAGCTCTGAGTTGAAATGTTTGTCTGTGTTATTTGCATGAGGTAAATGCACATCTGTTTTGTAAAATGGTTAGCAACAAGAAACATTGTATTCACCAGTTATTAACTTCGTGTTTCTAATTGTATTTTCGCTTTGTCACAGTGTCATTTTAAACTGTAGAAGAGCTTATTTTTATTGCAAAGCTTATTTGAAAATGCTTATTAGACGACTGTATGCAAACCTGCTGTAGCTCTATCACACCATTTTTTAATTTTTTTTATGTACATTGCATTAACTTGAATTCTGCTGTGTTATATTTTTAGTCGACCATACTTATTGGCATGGCGGTCGTCCGTCCGTCTGTCTGTAACGGATGCATCGTGGCTAAGCTTTAAATCGTAGGGGAAAACTTTTTGCACGAATAATATATTAGCCACGTGTGTGAAACTTAGGCGTGCAAAATTTCACCGATCTACTGGAAGGAGAACATTTTCAAATTGGAGGTTGAATGGACAGAGGGCAGAAAATTCAATGGAAAACCGGCCATATCTCGGAAACAGTGAGAGGTAAAGCCAAGCTTTGCCGCCAAAGTAACTAAATAAGAAGTAGCATACGCCCTGTCAAATAAGATGGAAATAATTGACTTTGAACGCCCTTAAAGGCTGTTACGCGCTATTGCGGCTAAACGGTGCGAGATAGAGCCTAGGTTGCTATTGAGGACTAATAAGAAGTCGCATATTGGCTTTTAATGGCATGAAAATCACTGACTTTGTATGGCCTGACCTTTGAAGGTCATTGATTTTGAAGATCAGTACTGCAACAGGAACTGTATGCGCTGTGCATTTTTCCTAGCAAAGTGTTTTTATTGTGAGAAAAATTTTGCAAAACTTGTGTCCGATATTTCTGTTGGTTATTTACGACTGTAGCTGTTTATATCGCATAGCAAAACGACCGTGATAGGCGATAGATAAGCCTATCTACAACCATTTTCACGCTAGACAAGCTAACAGCGGATAAATAACCATTTATTAGAGAAGTACCCTTCTTTGACACCCACGTGTGCAAGCCTTCTTGAGTCTAGAGGGTCCGAACTTGGACTGTTAAAATCTACATTCAATGGTGAAAATTTCATACGCAGATTGTCTTGGTCTATTTCCAGCCATTTCGGCGCAATTCACTCTTGGAATGTGTGTCGAAGCTTAAAATCGCGAAAAATTCACTAAAACCCCCTATTTTGGGGGTCCAAGGTCATTCAAGGACATCGATGTTGACATTTCTAAGAAGCTTGTCGCCAGTGCTTGTTATGATAAGCAGCATGTCTGTGCCTATCTGCAACCATTTTCACGTTAGACGAGCCAACAGCGGTAGAATAACGTCTTTTTAGGTGGTGTGCCCCTATTTCGCCCCCTCATTTGTAAAGACCCCTTTCACCCAGTGGCATGAAATTTTGTCACGAAATACTAAAAACATTAGGTTATCATAAGGTGGAAATTCGAAGTCTCTATCTCACCTGGTCTTAGATCGGTACCAGGTTGTGACAGACGGATAGACAGGACAGACGGACAGAATTACCATAGCTAATACACGCTATAGCCTAGCTAGCTCTCGCGCGTAAAAAGGAGTGGAACTGATGCGACTTGGGGCGCTTGGGGGAGAAAACAGGGAACCCTGATATTATTTGTCGTATTATTGTATACGTTTATTTTTATTTTTTCTCTCTAATTATTTCGTTGTGCTACCAGTGATTGTGAATAAAGATTTTCATTAGCGATACGTCTACACTCTGCAATGATTCTATATATCTCAGTCATAATCGACTATCGATCACCTATACCCTGTGCGGCGTGATCAATTTTTCGATCGCCTGCCTCTCATTTTCATATGGCAAACCCTGGTTGCAGCGCTGATGATGTGTCACCATGATGATGACGTCCATATGACGTCACAGCTCTGCTGCAGCTTAAAAGGTGTGGCTGCAAAATTTTAAAAAAGGTGAAATTTTCCAAAAGATACGACACCTCAGCGATATCTCACCTAGCCCATTTTTAGGTCACGTATACGACATGGCATGCAAAATTTCGCCATCGTATGTCGTGCCGTTACGAAGTTATTAACCACGGTAACTCTCAAATATAGTATAGATGTGTATATTGCACATTCTGGAGCAGAGAAATGAGCAAATAATAAAGAATCAACTAGAAAACAGACCTCCCAAGAGCCATCATTAGACGTCAATATTTTTTCAGCGAAATCAATCCTGTTCCATGCCAGAGCCAACTTCAAGTGATCCAGATGCTTTTCTGGATTAACTGCAAATTAGCGAACAACTAAATATCATCCACATGATCACAATTAACAATGCACTGCATGCATCACCATGGTTCAAATATCAAATTTGCTGAACTGCGTTCAAGATTTAAGTGAACCAACTCATTTTTTGGTTTAAAACCATGTTGGTGCAATGCAGGGCTGAAATGAGATGAAAGTCAAACTCAAACAAGAAAACATGAACACCTTAGGCGGATCAACTTTGAACTGCATTGGTGCAATGCGCCCTTAGACAGCAAAAACGTGTGCCAGAATAAACTCCTCAGTTTGTAACTGGGTGTAACATATGGGTAGCAAAATAAAGGCTGTAAACAGAGCTTGCAAGAAAAAAACAATTAAAATGTTCCATATAGTTAAATACCTTTCCTGAGAGCATTCAATATGCTGACATCGATGTCAGCATCAGCTGCAGAACTGGCAGAGCTAAGCTCACAAATTGTCAAATAGTGGCGCTTAACCATGCACTGAGACACAACTTCCACCGACTCTGGGCCCATTTCATCTTCAACTTTCTTTCTGATGTCATCGCACAGGTTTTGTGAAACATCATCACTAAAATGTATCAACAATGCATGCTAAATTTGCTAAAACCGCCAAAGTCAAAGTTTCACAATTGACATACTATCGCTATACAAATTCTTTATTATTATTTTTTCACTCCCAGTAGTAAAGGTTCCCGGGGGTTAAAAACAAAAAAGGCTAAAAACAAAAAAGGCTAAAAACAAAGTGTCGGAGTGACTAGAGGTTAATTATTATTATTATTATTAAATCAGTGTAAGGGCATAAGCAGAGACAAGTTATGCGTTTTGGGGGCTTATGGGTTTGGGCCCCTGAGGGTTGAAAGGCCAAAAGCGGGAATGAAATGCTTGGGTTGGGACTGTGGACCCCTTCCCTACCAGCTAGGGGCTCTGGGAGCAGTGCTGTCTATCCCCCCAAATGTGGAATCTAAATTGGTCATAAGTTCCCCCATTTTCAAGTTCAAGCACCTTTTCCTTTCAGGCTCTTTGTTAAGGGTGTTGATTGTCCAGTGAAAAATAGAGGAGAGAGTTTTGATCTATCATCATCATCATCGACAACCGTGGGCTCAATGCCCGTTGGTGTCTGACGCCATTCTTACTATCGCTGCCCACCGCTGCCTATCTAGGGCAGCGTGGCTTAACTCCTGCAGGGTTGT
>Ga0056128_1002268_pt1 | contig 22621 bp, 9 predicted proteins | sample WorMetLIZISLAND2_FD_71113 | JGI IMG/M metagenome (GOLD analysis project Ga0056128, IMG submission 71113) | Marine gutless worms symbiont microbial communities from Max Planck institute for Marine Microbiology, Germany - Olavius geniculatus... ... | reverse complement strand
GATTCAAGTCGAACCTATGAAAAACTTATGCAGAATCGGACTTAACAAAACACGGTGCAATTTTTTTTTTAAAAATCGTAAGATGAATTTGCTGACTTAGGAAGAAATGTGAGCAAAATTAACACGAAGCTTTGTAAATGATGCAGCAATTCAGGTGACTGCAGTAGACTAATGCAGTGTATTTATGATGGTTGTGTGTACCTAACAGCGGTGCAGCCATTGGACCTGGACAACCTGTTCTTATTCAACGACGGCACGTACACTGGACTGCAGGCATACAAGAACTCCAAGCTGGCTAACGTGCTGTTTGCCTATGAACTCAGTCGACAGCTGGATGGTACCGGCATCAAAGTCACCGTCGTCGATCCTGGTATGAGAATATATTGTTACGTATGTAACACAAAAAACATTTTGACAGATATAATGTGAATGTTTTGTGTTTGTTTTGACATGGCTTGGAACAGAATGGGGATGCATTGAACATTAAAGCCAGGTTGCTTTAGATTTTGGGCAATGGAAAAACTTACCACTGTTTGCTTTGATGATGTAATACACGAGGAACACTATAATACAGTCAAGAGCTAGATAGTAAATATACTGGCTGTGGTTGTATGCTGGTACATGTGTAACTGCAAGGCAGAAGGTGAGTACTTCTTCTCTTGAGCATCCTGGTCCAGAATGCAACCATATGCAGGCCGGAATTCAAGGAATTAATGTATTTATTTATTAACAACTTGCCAATACAGACATAACGCAGATAGAAAAATGCGCTGAACTTCGTGCAGCACAGCTTTAGCAAACCCAAAGTAGTAGTCAAACTAGTCTGGGACAAAAGTGATCAGCAGTATACTCAGACCTGTTCAAGGTGCATGACATGCATGTCTGTTGCAATGTTTCTGATGATATCTCCAGAATGCAGTGGGAAATGGTTTATCCAGATGTTCATTGCTAGTGTATCACGATCTTGTTTTTCTGTCATTTTGTTTTTATTTTCAATTATCTTATTTTCGTGCCTGCTGCTTATTGTTTCCAGTCGGTGTGGTTAGTGTGCTGGTCTGCCACGTTTGTTGCCCCAGTTTGACTCTTGGCTGCTGTGGAAACTTTTTTGGAAATCCATTCACATATGGATCTGCATGACTCAGCTGTGAATTTGCGATGCCTTTACTGGGTATCGACTTGGTCAGAGGTAAGGTGGTGAAAGACTGGATAATGTCCTCATAATGCTGTATAGCTGCGTAATATGGAGTTAGTTGCTAACACATTAAGCCCCTACGCACAATGAGCCCCCATAATGGTTATTCATCTTTACCATTTTGCTTAGTGTCACCAACCTGGCTACCCATAAACAGTCTTGGATTGTTTGAACTCGACATTGGGCAGCTAGCCATGTCATTATGAGTTGATGTTATTGTATTTTGCATGCAGGGTTTGTGCCGTCGACTGATCTGCTGCGCCATGCGTCGGGCACTCAGAAGTTCTTCACTCGCTACATTATGCACGGCATGCTGCGTTTCACCAGGCAGACACGCACTATCACTCAGGCCGGAGCCGCCATCTGTACCCTTGCCACTGGCGACAAGTTCAAAGGTCTGTACCAGTCTACCACTATGCTGCTACTTGTGAGAGTAATCTATGCTGTGTCCCAAAAACACATTGCCAGTGTTATTTTTTGAATTAATCCACGAAACGTTGGCCTATTTTAAATGTTAATTTTTTGATGCACAACATCATGAAGAAACTTCAAGATCTGTACTACCACTATAGTTTTGACGATCTCGCCTTAGTACTATTGCTACTTGCGAAATGCGGAAGTCATAGTTTGCACAGCGATACATTAATGATGGGTAGCACATGTATCTGCTCAGAAAATCATTGCGAGACTTAAAAATCATTGAAAATCTGTAAAGTGTCAGACTCTGCACTGTCTGCAGTTTGAGTCTTGCTATGGGTCATTTGCAAGCAACCTTGAGTGAGTCCCTAACCTACAGTGTACTCAGACCGACTCAGCCTCCTACCTTCGGAGGGATGGAGAATAAAAGTACGTGTATCCAGAATGGTTTGGACGTGAAATCCTCAGTGTAACTGTAGTAGTAGTAGTAGTAGTATCCACAGTGTAAGTAGTTTAGAGGTGGGAATTTTTGCAAAGACTACCTACCAGTTACTGTTTGCAAAAGTCACACCACTAAACTGGTGAGTAAAACTGGCAAGTACATCGGAGACAGAGTGGAACTATGGAAGTGTGTGAGTAGTATTGTGTATATGCAGTTGTAGTAGCAGTTGTTGTTGAGTACTCGGTAAGCATTTGTAGTTTGTGCTAGTATTAGAACACTGTGTCCCAAAAAAACTTCTCATTTTGTGATTGTCTATATCTTCGCCAAAAATCAACCGATTTTCAAAATTCTTTCACTGGTGCATTCTGTGGACAATTAGCAATAAAGTGATAATTGAATATCCCGCCACACGTTAACTGTGTCACTGCATTACCTTGTGAAATACAAATGCAAGAAAAACTAACAATGATAAACAGCAAGCATGTTGGTGAACAAAATACACTTCTGACCAAAAATGCAGTGAATGATCTGTACGATGCTACATTTTGTTAGATTCGTTTCTTTGGATATCTGGCATGTTTGACGATATGTTTGTTTCTGGCCTTTGCGGTTTAGCAAGCCCACCATTTCATCCAGTGATCACGTTCTTCAGTACATGTATGCTTCAGTCTGCCAGTCTCGTGCCTTTGTTCGGTGCTACATGTTTCCAAAATCTCCGTTAATAACATTCCAACTTTTTCGCTGTTGCAGTTTATCTTCAAAAATTCTGCCAGTATTCTCCGAAAACTGTATTTTTTTGAACTGGTACAAGTTTTTAATCAGAGCCTTGTCTCCACTGCTAAGTGGCACATTGCATCACCGGTATATCTTCAGTGCATTAAAATTATTATTTATGACAATATCATTTGCATTTGTTTACAAACATCAGAAATGTGTATAAAGCTAAACATAATTTTTGTATAAAAATTAGTGAAAATTGTTTCAGAATATGATTTTTTGCATATGTATTTTGGTGATTTTTGAAAATTTATGTTTCACATGGTAGTGTAGCGACACAGTTAAAGTGTGGTGGGATATTCAAGTACTTTAAAGCTAATTGTCCACAGCATGTGACAGTGAAAGAATTTTGAAAATAGGTTAATAGTTGGCAAAGATATGAAAAATGACAAAGTGGGACGTTTTGGGGGACACAGTGTGACATTATTGTGGACATTGTTGTTGCAGACACTACTGGGAAGTACATCCGCGATGGAGTGGAGGTGAAGTCTTCGGAGGAGTCGATGGATGAGGAGAAGCAGAAGAAGCTCTGGGAGATGACTGGCGGATACGCCCACCTGGAAGGATTTGCTCCGCTCGATGTGCCTCCACCCCCAGCCGAGCCGGTGCCGGAGGAACCCAAGACTGAACCCAAGGCGGAGGAGGCAAACGGAGAGGCAGCGAAGGAGGCTGGAGACACACCGATCATCACAGACTCCAACAAGCCCGAGGAGACTAAGACCGATGAGAAAGCAGCCGGTGAGACTAATAAGTCAGTTAGTTGCTATTACAAAATAGTTTCACGTTGGTAAAAGTGCTGATATTTAGAAAATGAAAAACTAGTGATTGGAAGTGATTATTTTCTGTATTAATGTATATCAGAATATGTGTACTATAGAAGTTGCCTATGTAAAATATTGATATTAACTGCTCTAACGTTTCAACCACTCATGATTGTATTGTAAGTAATACATGCATAAGTAATACTAATGCATCTTATAGGAAATAATGGCAACAGTATTAAAACATTATTATTACATTTTTATTATTATTATGATTTATTATTAAATTAAGAGTTTCAAGATGCATTGAGGAAATGTTATCGAGTTTCTCAATGCTGAAAAATCATTACTGTATATATTACGCTGCTTTAGCTACGCAATAGTATGCATGTCATGGGTCTTTATCATATTGTCAGTAGCATGTTGTCCAAGACGTCTGTTGCTGACATTCACCGCATTGCCACATACTCCACTTTTAAAGATGGTCTTTTTATTCACTTTGGCTTGTGACCTTTAGAATTTATAAGCCATTTTAGGTCTTATTATATTGTTTAGGCTTAGGTCCGGTTTTTCCATCTCCAATCAAATCAAATTTGATCTCTGATTTGCTGATCTCTGATCAACTTGATGTTCAGAATTGATCGACTTGAATTGAATCGATCAACTACGTTTTGTTTTTCCATACATTTTTGATCTCCAATTATGTGATCCACGATTTGTGATTTGTTGATTCACCATCAACTGAGCCTATTTTATGCCAATCTGATAGGCTGACAGTGACCTCGATTTGCAGTGCTGTGCTAAATTAAGCCCAAAGTTCATTATGCTATCTGGTCCGAGATCTGCTTGAAACCTGCTGGAGACCTGCTCGGTAGCAAGTCTCAGACTTGCGTACGTGCGTGATAGTCTCGATTCATCATCAGCCTGTCGCAGACACCAGCGAACTTGTCCGAGACCTGTTCGCTAGCACGTGCTAGCGGACAGGATAGCATAATGGACTTTGGGCTTTACCCAGCATGCGCTGCGAGTGGACGCCAGAGCCAGTAAACGTCATCATAGCAACGATATCATCTGCTGTCAAAAATACGTTCTATCGTAAATCAATATGGAAGCGTCTATCCATTTTATACAAAACACTATACACAGTATGAAGTGACCAGTAGTGATTGATCGCCATGCCTGGAACTTGATGTTAATGCGTGAACTGCCATTCTGACCGGTGCGAATAAGCAACAAACTGCAGATCGCCACATTTAATCGTCAATTATCTGACTTGATTGGCCAATAGTCAGCCATCAACTTGATGGGATATCTGATGGACGATCAGTCGCTAATTGGCGATGGAAAAACAGTCATTGAGATGATCTCCGATCAAAGTTGATCGGAGATAAATTCGATGGGCCATTAAATGTGCATGGAAAAACAGGACCTTAGTGTCTTTATTTGTTGTTAAGTGCTGCCATTGAGAACTGTGTAGGAGGTGCTATGGAAAATGTTATTGTGACTGGTTGACTGCAGGTGACAAAGCTGAGAATGAGGAACAACCTAAGACCGAGGACAAGAAAGAAGAAGAAACACAACCTGAAGCTGCTGACAAGCCCGATGCAAACTAACCCAACCGCAGCTCACTTGCTCCATTGTGTCTGGGGATTCCCGCAAAATTCCTCATTGAAAACATTCTGGAAACTTGACCCTCACTGGCCTGTGGCATACTCGGCGGGGTAGAGAAATGTGTTGTGTGTGTGCGTGCAGTTTGGGGCCGTGATGAATTTGTCAGTTAAGTGTTGATTGTAATAATTCTCTCTTAAGTAAGCACATGCGTGTTTTCTGCATTGGCACTCTGTCTGCTGTCTCTCTGTCTGCTTGTTGTTTGCCGCTTTCTATGGTGCAAGACTTGTGTTTTGTTGTAATTGATTGGGCAGATCCAGGATTTTGGGAGGGGCATATTTTGGTGCATTCTGGGCTGCTAAGTTAAAAATTTGCCTATACCGAAATGATATGGAAATACATTTACGTGCATGTGACGTTAACAAACCCTTTCGGCCTGACCATTGCAAAATCTGTCAATGTGAAATTTTGTTTTTTTATTGTGAATTTGGGGCTACAAGATCTGGCCCCTCCTGGATCTGCCACTGTAATTAATTGCTATGCGGTGACAACCTGTTCTGCAGCTGAATAGGGATGTTGGTTTATAGTGGAGAACTTTCTTCAAATATGCGTAACTTTTGGAGATAAAAATATGCAGAATTTGGCGAAACATGCGGCCTATATATGTGACATATATGCTGCATATGCCACATATATGCGGCATATTTTTCCGCATATTTCTGGCATATGCAAATTCAAGTGACCGAGAATCATAATCATGATTATTAATAGGCCTTTTCTGCACAGTTTTGACATTTTCTACTTCAATTTATTCAATGTCTAATTGCAAATACCGGTAATCATTTGCCACCCAAATATTTAGCAGTCTTAAAAGAATGTTGGACAAGGAAAATCCTGAAAAAATGTGATCGCATATGCAAAAATATGCGGCATATATGCGAATTTTTGCATATGCTGCATAATTTTCGTACATGCGATTCTGAAAATGCCATTATATGCGGAAAAATAATGCAATGTGCAGGTTTTGGCAAAATATGCAATCGAATATTCGCATATAACCAACATCTCTAGCTGAATCTGCTCAGTATTTGCTAGGGATGTAACTGTGAGTTAATAAAGATTTAAACTTTGTCACACCCCTAATATTTGGGTTCTGTGCTGATGTCATTGATTGATCCTTCGGCTGCCACTGCTTGCTGCTCGTCTATCTCGTCCCTGTGCCAGTATGCAGATTAGCAAGACTGCTTGCTGGAGTTTAGTTAGTAGGTGCTCTGACAATTACATGCACTTTTTAACTGACCTGCTTTCTAGAGTTACTCCCAGTTAGGCCACTGCAGTCCCCTGCAGTAATTTTGTGGCAGTATTTTGGGGGTTGAATTATGCCCTTTGTCTTACCAGCGCGTTGGAGGCTTACAAAGAATAGGCCTGCTAGGAAATGGGAATAGTTAATTGTTGCATTGTGATATTAACAGAAAACAGAATTGGCCCACCTACAGTGCACATTCTGAGTCCCATTTATTGTTATTCGTATTGTCTACAAATCTTCATCCGTCTTCACTGGAACTAGATTTGTGGACAATTATTAATCAGCAGATGAAATTTTATAGCACCCACCAAACCTCCAGTCTCCAGTGTTTTGTCAACCATGTCCTTATGTACATTAACGTTGGTGGCTTTCCTCTGGTAATGGTTTTTAGCAAGAAATGTACTATAATTGGCTGCAGATTTTGTTAGTAGATGCTTCCTGCGACAAAAAGCATGTGTTCTTTGGTTGCATTACTGGTATTGTAAATGAGCCAGTTGGGTACAAATAACAGCTGCAGGAGGTCTGCTGTCTAATATATGCATTCTGCTGCTGTATTTCTGTTTATAGTGCAGTGCTGTTCACTCCTGATTTGTTTATTCTGTTGGTTCAACCCTAACGGGTGTGAAGTTTCAGCAGTCTGAAGTCCCATTTAATCAGCTGATTGCTTTGCTGGCTGCTGTGCTGATTTGTCTGCTAGAGCAACATTATGAACTATATTACAGTATGGTGTGCCATTTTGTACTGAATGTGCCTGTGTTTTAGCATTTGTACCGAGCACTTGGTCTGTTGATTTCACATTTGCTGCTGAAATATTTTTGCAATTAGCTCAGTTTTTATTTCATTTTGGTTGTATACACTATGTTTATTGCATTTTTCCTGGAACTACTCTAATGTAGCAGTTATCAACATGTGCTGACCAGTTTGTTACTTAATTTTCGATAGAAATGCGTTTCGCGACACATTTTTAACACAGGGTTCTTGTTTAAAGTTGGTTGCCGGTTAGTTTTCTCAGGTTTTGCTACACTTACTAGTAGCTGTGGATTTTAGTTGGATATGACTTGATTTTAAACTGATTCATTTTCTTACAAAAATCTCAAAAATTTGTAAGCATTTCTACGATTCTTGGATTCTCCAAGTTTGTGGTAGGAAAGCTTCAAAGTCTTCCGCCTGTTGAACAAATTATTAGCCACTGTTAAAATACATGTACTTACGAAGAATCAGGGACAATGATGATGATGTCCTATATTTCATGAAATTCAACATTTTACGTGATGATCCCCAGTCCCATATGACCAACCGGTGACAGGAGCCCTGCTATTGTGTCGTAAGAACTTTGTGTATATTTCACAGTGTAATTACGTTCTGTCTGCAAAACTGGCAAGTAGTTTTTGTCGCCTGTATTCACTTGCCTTCATACCATGGAGATTTATTTTTGTGCATTAGCGATAGAGGCGTCCATTGTGTGTGGGTAATGTCAGTTTCTTTAAATGGCCTTTTTTGACTACTATTCCACCGCAGGTCAGGTCTTTCAGGTAGGATCTTTAGCCATTACCGCAGCATGTTTTACATGCCTGTTTTCTTCCCTGTCACAAATAGTTGACATAATGTCGTCATGTATTTTTGAAGTAGTTAGCAGTTGCCTCTATGTACTGTGGTCATCATCCTGTCCCACAGTATTTTCAGCTGCGTTAAGTTTTTGTTTCTGGTGTACGTATAATCATGGCACCTACATTCGTATGATGCAGTGCCTCATCAGACGATGGCGAGTATGGACCACGTTGCTAACACATTCCTTCTGATACTATGCATGATTCCACCCTGTTTGGGGGTCGGCCAAAGCCTGTGGTCATTTGCTTATGTGATGTACCAACAGTTCTGTCATCTTTCTCATTTTTGTCCGTGTAGTTCCCCCATCCATTGCTCGTTGTCATGTGCTTCCAGTTTTGCCGTTCATAGGTATTTTCGCTGCAATCACAGCTGGTTGTCTAAAATGTTTTTGGAGGTGTCACCTTAAACCAGCTTTTCATGTTGCACTTCTTCCATCTGACTAAATATCATCTGTCTATCAAACTGCCTTTACCACATGCCTGCATGCTTGCTTGGAGTTTGTGCAATGCACAGCACACTTAACCATTTTTGATTATCTGCAAAGCTGTGGTTGTCCACATGTCCAATACTTTCATGTGCCGAGATACTGTAGTTAGAACAGTGCAATTCTTCCAAGATACTTACATTTTAAGTATTAGCGTATGTAAACATCTCTTTTGTATGCATTAATGTGCCATGAGTATTTTTATATTTTTGTTATATTTCTTTTTATATAACAACTTGGCCAGCTAGTGAATAGCTGATGCATTATTTTTTCTATTAGTTTCTACTGAAGTATTTGTAGCTGAATGGTCGCATTGTCTCTTAAGTCTTTTGTAAGTTTGAATAAGAGTTTTTTGTGCTCTTTGTAGACATCAATAGGCCTAATTCAATACGTTGCATTGTTTTCCATTTCCATTCAGCCATGACAGCCACATATGCTGTGTTCATGTTTGTCTATATTGTCACCAGTCTGCAGTGGTGTAGCCAGAAAAAATAACCTGGAAAGGAGGGGGCAGCAAGTGTTGTTGGAAGGTAAATTTAAGAAAATTGGAGAGTGTCCCAGTTGGAACAATTTGGTGCATGGTTGGGATTAAGAAAACATCTTTGTTGGGACAGTAACTGACTGGTACACTCACTGTGGAAAGAAGGAAAGTTGTTGGCACAAATTTAGTAAATGCTCTTTGGGGTAATTGCTGTGTGCTTTGTACTGGCTACTACACTGCAGGCATTTATTGTGATAAGTATCAAATTTCCGATAGTATTTTTTGGCTTTAATTCTCATCACATGTTGTATAGCCATTAAAGATGACTGGAGGCTGTGTGTTGAATCATGTTACCTTTGAAGCTGGCTCTATATTAATTATGTATATTGTACTGTTATCAACATTAATATATTAAGCACTGTAGTTGTAATTGTAACGCTTGTAAACCAGTGTGCATCCTTTTTATTGTTCATTGCTTACGAGAGTAATTATGTACATTGTGCAGTGTAGTTAAAGAAACTGACCTGTTACGTTTTTAAAACAACAGGAACTAGACTAAGGTCTTTGGGGCCCTGGACATCAGTTTTTGGTGTTCCCCGCTGCCCACTCACGAAGTCTTCATTGGCCCTCGACTACTGTGCTTCATCATCCATTCACCGGCATATACCAGAGCCGCTGAGTCTTGTTTTGTGTCCACAAAGTGCTATTGAATGAAAGTCAAATGGATATTTAGTGACCAAATAGGCCAATCATTGGCCCATATTTGATTCGTGATTTGTAACGTAGCTGTGGTTAGTACAGTTTTACTGAATGATGACTGATGTTAAATTCTGATGAACTGTATATGGTATTACTCTGCCCCATGTCGTTATGTCACATGACTTGCTGCATTGCATATGCATAGCTGGGTTTTGTCGCTCACTGCTAACGTTTGCTGGCTGAAATGTTGCCGCTAATCATGTCTATAGGATGTAGCTTTGTGACAGTTTGCGTACATACTATGCTGGCAGTGTTGTCTCAAGTATAGGCGGACTAACCAATGGAGCAACTATAGGCACGCCAGTTTTGGGTGGTCTGGGGGGCTGTAGCAGAATCCAAAGAGCGCGTAACTGCCTGCCTGAAGTCATGGCATCCCGAGTGTGCTGGAAAATTATAGCATTTACATGAAACATTTACATTTAGCATAAAATCTGTGACCAGTTTCCAAAGTATGGCATATTTCATAAGAGGTTATACCATGGGACCATGAAATACAGTACGGTAACTGCAGTGCCCTGGATGAAGATAGCCTTCTAGCCTCTGGTTAGTCCTCCCATTGTATATTGTCGTTGTGCATGAAGTGTGGTGTATACCATGTGCTGGAAGAAGTCCATGCGCTCGTTCTGCATAAAAACAGACCAAGATGGGAAATTCAAGTGCTTGTCTCTGTAGTTAACAGTTAGATAATACTATGCTACTGTACCATGCACGCTGTTGGCTTTTCGTCGTACCGATATTGTATCTCATGATTGATTAAAGTTGTCAACGGTCTGCTGCCGTTTTGCTTTTAGACAGCCTCGACTGATAATTACTTAAGTCATAGAAAATAGTGTCAAAAAATTAATAATGTTATCACTGCCGTCAATCCAAAAAATGCACCTAAAATGTGTTTGTTGTCACGGCATTCACCAAACCCTAATGAGGAAGTTACATCACTCCCAAGACCCCTCAGCGTTACAGTATTAATTGACTGGAGGGCCGCTTTGTGACCGAAGATTGAAGTCTAACTCCCTTTAGAAAACAGGGTGACCACTTTTCAGACCTCAAAAATGACATTTTCATAGATGTACGGTATTTGCACTGAACCCTTTATCTCTGCTAAAATAAGAAGCCCATACATAACTGGATAGACTGACACAAGCATCAGTTGGACCTCGTATAGTATTATTAGTGGCAAATATAGACAATTTTTCTACATTTCAGATGCCAACTGAAATGAAATGTAATCAAAGCAGGACCCCAAAGCAGTCTTCACAAACAACAGCAAACTTTATTCAGCAAATACTGCTGCATACACAAGAAGACATTAATCATACAAATACCATTTGCCAACTGTTTACTTGTAGTCCACGGACAAATTGCAACCCCATGTGCTTTCCATGACAAGTCTAATAAGACAACCCACAGGTTCTCCAAGGTACAAGCCTTCGTGCAAATAGATTCATTAGCTCTAAAGAAGTTTACAGTATTAAAATCATCAATTACGACCAAACAATTGTTTGTACCTCAACGTTTCGACTTCCACCGGAAGTCTTCGTTGGGAGAATGAAAACAATTTATTACTGTACAAGCCTTCATAATTGGTGAAAGAAGTGTTAAAATAATTAATTAAAATAGGCCTAACGCAGCTCAAAACATAAGCAGAATCACTCTCATGCCACGACAATATGCATATCTGAAATGGTAACATCATGATACCACACTAGCATCCTGAATCCCATGTACAATACCAGACTGAATTGTCGAGAGGCTGTTAATCTGTTTGAACTGATCCCAGGAGACACAGGATTAATATCACAATTTTGAGTGAAGTAACAAAAGCCAAAAACTAAAATCCCACCTATTCTGCCATAATTCAAACCCCAGCACACACAGGTTGTGTAGTCTGGAGGTTGTCAAATTTTGTGGTTCTCTCACTGTAACTTCACACCTTGGGTTTTTCCTATCACTCATACTCCTGAGGCACACTGGGACTTTCTCATTAGCTATTTTGACACGCAAATTGTGCACCATGGAGTGCGTGGACATGAACTACAATGTTAATACAACCACAAGTACACAAGACAAATACGAAGTTAGAGAATTAGTTCCTTTCACATCCAACCAGTATCAGAACTAAGTACATCTGGTCCCAAATACACAGACCACATCACTAACAACTACATGCAAGTTCTGTTTTTTTTCTCACTAACTAGCACATCACCTATCAAACTGTTCTACGAGTAGCTGCTACCCTTACTCAGAGGCTGAATATCCTGCTCACTTCAGTGAAGAAAACTTGACTACAGCTGCAGCTGACTGAACGGAGTTCAGCACACCACTCAACTGCTGAAGCTGTTCTGCATGGCTGAAATGTGAACATCTGCAGCTCTCAATGAATGCTTTATTCGCTGCTGCTCACTGACCACTCTACGACTGCCGACTGCCTGACCTTGAGCTCAGTCCTATACTACTTAGTCTGCTACCTGCGTATAGCACAAACACACAATGGTCACTCCTTAGTGATCACTCAACTCAACTAACTCATATATCTGCCACCGACAACAATTATTAATCCATTGCATGGTTATTTCAGGTCGGTTTAGATTCGCATGCTCACTCAACTACTCAGTCTGCTGGTGAAGCACATCACGTCGAAATCTGGAGACCAAGAGCACACAATTTCAGGCTAAGACCATGACCACAGACCTCAAGTATGAAGACCCAAGACCGAGAACTCAAAACCACACCGAGACCAAAGTAAAGGCAAAAACTTGAGACCAAAACCAACGATTCCAGACCCAATAATGCCACCATTAAAACCGATGCACAGCAGTAGACTTAATTATCAGTTTAGCCAGCAACCTTCGATTTTAAACCTAGACTGAGATGTACCGCAACGCCAAAATCAGCTACAGACTTCGGACTGAAACCAAACATGAAAGACCACATTCTTCACAATAACTCAACTCAAAATTCAACTGCCACCAACAGTACTATTAACCCACCCACTGCACGAATGTATGTTTGCAGCTGACCTAACTCAGCCTCAAACACTAAAAAACTGTATGACCTGAAGTTTCTCCAAGTACTACAGATGACACAGACTCAGTCTGCTTAAGCTGTAAACAGTCACTTAAGTAATATCTGCAACGCTTTCAACAGTTGTGATGTACAGCTACCTAACGTTACACCTGATACATCACGCCAAATACGATCACTACCACAACTGATGTCCGCTCGGTTTAAACATCTTCCTGCACTGCTAATCACAATACTCTACATGCACTCGGCCAACTAAGATTACTACTATGTAACGACGCTTTTCACTCACGTCACATACTGCTGCTTAAAAACACTCAACTCAGAAAGAAAGCTTCGGCTAGCAAAAATAAGCCACATAAACTGACATAAGGCCCATTCAATGCTAGGAAGCTAAAACTCATAATCTGCCACTTTGTTATTTTCCACAGCTCACAATACACTGCACAGATACATCGATGAAGCTTACCGCTGTGTAGAACCTACAAGCTTGCATAATCACAGCTACTGTCAGTGTTTGTACGTGTATTGTACATAATACAGCATTTTTGGACATCTGTGATTTCTCCCCAGATAATGATTTTATCACAGACAGCAATCTAGCCTACATGCAGCCTGATATCTGAGATCAACAACATCACATATGCACTGAGAACACTATCTGTTGCACTGCCTGCCAAGGGAGCTCCTGTAACGAACACTGCGTAATATCACTGATTTAAACATTCTAAATATATCTCAGCGACAAGATGTCGGATAGACTGCTTAGTTACCTGCAACACGTCAACATGTAAACAAATCTCACTCACACAACAGAGATGGATCTCACTCTGGCTCACACTGCTCCATCACCTGTTAGTCTCTGCTATTATCTATGCACTCAATGCAAAATTACTACAGCTCCAGCGGTTTGTCTGCAATGCCAACCTGCTGTAAAAACTCTGATCAGTTTATCAACCCCAAACGCCCAAAGGCAGCATCTAACACAATCTTACATTGGGTGGTTTGGACCACACAAGCGTCCCTGACAAATGGCAGCTTGTTTGGTCCAACAGCTTGGTACAATGCAGGAGATTGTCAGACGGACAGACAGACAGATCACATCACATTAACAACTGCTCTAATAGGCAGAACTGCTTACAGACATGCTGTCTAACAACAGTAGTAGTAGTAATAATGAAATAGCAGCAGTAGTAAGAATATTAATAATGATAACAATAAATAGACAGACTGATTAATGACAATGCAATAAAAAATGCAATAAACAAAATAACAAATACATAAGCAAAATACAAATAAGAATAACAGTATATTAATAAACAATAGACAAATAAAATAACAAAAACTAAAAACAAATAACAACCACAGTGATTAATGACAATAAATATATATATTACACAAAAATAACCAAAAACAAGAAAAAATTAATAACCACATCACATAAAAATAGTGCACTGATTGTTAACTACTGAAAAACAAGCTACTTTAGGGCATATACACTTTTACACATTTAGCAGCTGCACCATTTTAGATAGTAACTTGTAATGTAGAATTGTAATGTAGAATTGATATTACCGGTACGCTACATTACCGTCGTTAGGGCTGCGCGTTCACACAGACATGAGAACAAGTATGAGTATGGGTCAGGGCTTCCATTTATGGCCCACAGAAGCTTCACTCGTACAAGCGGAACATTCATGGTCACTTGTACAAGCACATAACTCAATGCGTGTTGGCCATACTGAATGAAATCGAATCGTGGAAATGCTTTGCCATTAAAACAACAATATTCCATCACATTGCTAATAATTTTACCAAGCGCGCACCTCTAACGATGAACAGTTTTACGATGATGTCATTTTTGACGTCAAATATGCACTACAGCTTTTATAAATTATATTAGTGTTATTTACGGGCAGTTTACTTCGCACGTGTTGGATAAAAACACGACCTGCACAGAAACTACTCGTACGAGTGAAATTTACAGGTAACCAATACTTGCATGTATGTGAATGGCCGCCATTGAAATACACGCAAACTCGTGTTTGCCGGAACTCGTACAGTGCCGGACTCGTACTCGTGTTTATGTGAACGCAGCCTAACTCTTGCATTTTAAGTTGCTGAGATACACTGCAAAATGTCATTTAATGCTTATGGCAAAGAATTCAGGAAAAATTAAAATGATCCACGAAAGCATTAGAATGCCAACAAAAAGCTAATATAGTTGCCGGGAAAGAATAGTCATTCTTCTGCAAAATTTGTAACTTTTTCACACATTTTGAACATAGACACAGAGACTGCTGGGATAACATGAACTTCCTTGTCAAAGGTAATTAAAACACAAATATAAGCACCAGCAAAGACAGATGTGTGTAAATGACAAATATTAACAAAAAGTTCTGCACTCAGCAACATGTAAGCCCAGAGTACTGCAAATCAACAGTGAACACTGAACAAGTATACTTATAAACTGAAATACTGCATAGTTAATATAAGAGTTTGACAACAGCATGTGCAGCAGCAATAATGTAAAAAATTATAAAAATTACAAAAAGGAATACAAACAATTTCAGCAGCGGGCATTAATAAAATCACTTCAACATCACAATGCAAAACACACATATAGTCATTTCAATGGTCATTCATTACTGCAGCTAAACCCTGGGTTACCTGGATGTCCACCGACCCTCATGCTCAACTAGTTCCTAACCCACATATATCACAGCACAAAAGCACAAAAAGCGTAAAAAAGGCACAAATGTTCCCCCATAGCAGCAGTAGACTGTGTAGCCATTTTCAGCAAAGATCACAGTCATCAGATGTCAAAAAATCCGGAAATTGATGCACATGGTGGATTTACAAATTTATGTTCACTTACACCCGGTGGATCATGTCAGGCAGCTTCATACTGGGTGCAGTGCAGTGGGCACATGACCCTTGGCAACCAGGATAGCTGCATACATCACGACTAGGTGTGCCAGCATCTCAGCTTGTTAGAATCGATCGACATTTGGGTAAGTCAGCACAAATGGACTGCACAGGCACTTTTTTTATTCCGACTCACAGTGTATACAATATATCTTCAGAAGAAGATCAGGCTGCAACCGAATAATATCTACAACACCTGTAATCATAAAGAGAAATGAATTATACCTGATTGAATAACCCACCTGTTTGGATGTGAAAGCTGCCGATACTGGTGCTTAGCGACGGCCGTAACCACCACCACCGCTACGCCCTCCACTGCCGTACCTGTCATATCCCCTGTCACTAGCATAAGCCCCGCCTCCATAGACACCGCTGTAACCACTGTCATAGCCACCATAACCCCCACCATAACCATCTCCGCTGCCGTAACCGCCATAACCACCTCCATAACCACCCCCATAGCTACCATAGCTGGTACCACTGTAACCGCCGTACGAACTTCCATAACCACCTGGAATTACCACAAAACTTCCCATGTAACAACAGCCATGTTCACTGCCACAGTTATTACTGTCTTCATAAAACTGCTTTGACAATTCATTAATGCAAATGATAATATTCAAACCTTGCACAACATAAGTGCAGCCAGTCACCTGGTGAATACAAATGACTTAGTACAATCTGCTATACAATGTACTTAAAAACTTCCCATTCACGATCTGGATCAGCAGCAAAGTCCTGATCAACTCTTTCTTCAGTGCCTCTGTAGCTCTGCAATCTCCATGTGGCACTCTATACGGCCTAAACCTGCATATTATTTAGAGATGTGTGGATAACCAAATGTTGGTCCAGTTTCAGTTTTGAAAAAAAAACACAAACCATTCACAATTTTCAATTCCATTCAGTTGGTTTACTATAGCCAGATGCACTGTTCGATGCTGACTGAGAACTGCAGTCAACAATTGAAGTGCAAACCAGCACGTCAAAGGTGGAAAGCCGATGTATTAAATTTCGCAGAAACTTTGTAATTATGTGTTAATTCTTTCCGAAGGGTAGTCGACTAGTTGACTGTTGTTAACCCGGTAATACAGTTCCTACCATAAACCATAAGAGCAAAAAAGGTCTGAAACAATAATGCGGGTTTTAATGAAATCGAACCCACAATGATTCAGATGAAAACCGTGCTTATCTCAAAAACAGAACCGAAGCCGAAGTTCACAAAAACCTTCTGCACACCCCTAACTATCTGACTGACCTCCATAGGGTCCTGCATCACGTGATCCATAGTCACCTCTCATTGGTCCTCCGCCTCGTGCCCCACCATAGCTTGACCCAAATACACCGCCGCCCCAGCTGTCCCGACCTAGTTCCGCATACAACATACACCATCAGACTTACGGCGCCAGGTGGACTCGCGTTAGGATCTGCTCCAAATTTCTAGTCATTGTTCTTACAAGCCTGTGTATTAGAAATTTCTGCTTTTTTTTCAAAGTCCAGCTGCTGCCACTGTTACTACTACTACTACTGCTACTAATATTATTATTATTATTCGAAAAATGGTTACTCTCAATTTTCCCTACTTGCCCAATTTGCACATCCGTTACTGAAGACATCAGGGAGACAACCTATTTGTTCCAGCAACCGTCAGTATACTATACTTGACAGCAACCATCTATTGCTGATAACGATAATATCATGAAATTAACAAAGACAAAAGTAATCTGACAAAGACGAAATCACCGTGGCAAGTCCACCCAACTCATTTCTGTTCTCCAGGTGGCAGCACAGGACTGAAAATTTGGCTGCAATATGCAACTGCATGTTCCAGCTGGTGGGGGTTCAATCCCCAAATTTCTCCCTCCCGATCTGATAAAATCTGTCACTGTTATTGGACCCCACAAGTGGACCTGTCAGTAAGTAGGGTGCATGAATGTGACAGAAGCCCATACTACAGAGAAATGTGTACAAATGGGTGCAACTGCTCGTGCTACAAGAGCAATTCCACCCATTAATAATAAGAACATTAATAATAATGACAATACCGTCGTCCCATCCGCGCCGGACTCCATAGCGATCTCTGTCATCATAGTCACGCTCATAACCACCACGACTGCCATAACCACCGCGATCATAATCATCTCGACCTCCTCCAAAGCCTACAATAACAACAGCAACAACAGTAGTAGTATTAGCATAGATTGTAGCCTCCTCTTCTATTGTAACCACCATAATCAGCATAACCACATCTCCAGAACAACAACAGTTGTACGAGGGGCGTTCAAAAAGTTTTGCAAGCTGATATGTTAGACTGAAAAAAATTTCCAATATCTATACAGTATACACCAATAAAACGTGCATTACTCGGGAATTCATGTGAGCTTAAAGTGGATATGACGTCATTGTAACTTATGACGTCAAGAGGCGTTATATATCAGTCCCTCCCGCCAGGCTTCTACCACAGACTTGAGTCATTCATTGTTTGGATAGCGGACACCACAGAAATTTTTTTCGAAATTTAGAAAAAAACAATAGTTACTGTAAGTCAAGTCTCAGCTGCATGTAGGGTGGTCTTATTGTACGAACCCAGAGTCGCGAACAGCTTGCTGAGTAATTTCAACTTTGGGATTGGGTTGCAGTGCCGGGCACTGCTGGATTTAGGGGCAATCTTGGGGGGCTCACTATATATCGGTCCCTCCCGCCAGGCCCAGGCCCCCACACACACAAAGACGATGAATATCACTAACTGTTAACTTTTCAATAAAATTTTACGGACAACGTCAAATCCTGATGTGACATCATAATTAACAAAAGCGTTCTAATTAATAGCCAGCACAGAGTTCTACTACTGTGTATTCATATTGCAAATAAGAAATTCATGAACGTATTGGTCAGGCCTTCCACAAAATCACGTATCTCGGGGTCTCACATTCGTAAATTCGGCTGCAGACTGGAGAATTGCCATGTGCATATTTGTGCTGTTTGTGTTAGCACTCCATGACGTCATAAATATCAGTGACATCACATCCACTTTAAGCTCATACAAGTATGGGAGAAATATAACGTTTTTTACTAATGTATAAATTTTTAAAAGTTTGTTAGTCTAATATACAGGGGCCTATCGAGTTGTAAACTTTGTTTAATTTTTCTAGTATGTATAGTTTATTCACGACTGGCACAGGTCTTGGCTATTGAATATTTATAATTGCAAATGAGAAATTCACGGATGTTCTTGTTAGGGCTCTTATAAAATCACATGACCCAGGGCCTCGTGTTGGAAAATCCGACGGCAGACTAAAGAAATCATGTCATGCAACAGCGAGCCAAATTTTGCGCTGATTGTGCTGGCACTCATATCGTTCCTGTTTAACGCTCTATGACGTCATACATTACAATGACATCATATCTGCTTTAGGCTCATACGTGTTTACAAGAAACATGCATTTTATTGGTGTATAAATTCTGAAAAGTTTTTCAGTCTAACATATCAACTTGCAAAACTTTTTTAACGCCCCTCGTACTTAGTAACAGTAGCAGCTGCAGCCCTAACAGAAGCTCGGACTGACATTTTTAGACATTCTGATTTGACACTGGACGTTCTATGGACATCTCAGCAGGAGGTCATCATGCTGGCAGGGCTAATTCTGTTCGGAGAACAGCCCTGGCGTGCGTCATCATGTCATCAACGGTGTCCTGACAAAAACTGAACCGACAAAACCTGGACACAGTTAAATAGGCTTAGGTTTAGGAAATAAGGTTGAGGATAGGGTTAGGAATTAGGTTAGAGATAGGGTTAGGGATTAGGGTTTGGGATAGAGCTAGGGATTGGATTAGAGTTAGGGTTATAAATAGAGACAGAGTTAGGTAAGGGTTAAGGATAGGGTTAGAGTTAAGGTAAAAGTTAGGGTTAAGGTTCATGTAGTGGGCTAATTTTGTCATTCTCGGTTTTGTCATTTGTCGGTCCCGGTTTTGACAGGGAACCATCGTCAAACAACAACAAAAGCAACAGCAGCAACAGCACTGGTAAGCAGCATCATCATCAGCAGTAGTAAAAACAATACACATCACAAATACATTAACTGTTTAAGAAGACATCTATTTGTGTTAGTTAATTTCAAAATAAGTTATAATAATTAAACTACTCACTGCGTCTGTCTCGGGAATCTCGTCCTCCGCGTCCTGCAAAACAACACACATTAGATTTCACTTCCTACCAGTGCTCAAGGCAAAATAGTAATAATGAGTTAATGACAACAACAGAATGTTGAATATTAACTAATGAATAATGATACTGTTAGTAGTTAGCATCAATAATGGTAATTACAGCTGTACAATGAACATGTTTAGCATCAAACATTTTTACTTCTGCCAACGAGGTTAATGAGGTTATGTTTTTGTCGGACTTTGTTTGTCTGTTTGTCTATCTGTGTGTGAGCAAGATAACTCGAAAAGTTATGGACGGATCTTTCTGAAATTTTGAGGGTATGTCGAGCATGGCATAAACTAACAGTGATTCAATTTTGGGCGTGATCCGGCAGGAATCATGGATTCTGGATCATTTTGAAATTTTTGTTACCAGTGCGTTGAAGGGGACATAAGGGAACCGCTGGCAAAGTGAAGATGGTGACGCCACCTGGTGAATAGCTTTGCCTTGGCGAAGGTACCTGTGGGCTACGATTGCTTTCTAGTTTGAAAATTAAACTTAAATTTATAAACTCTAAACTTAAAGTTTCCGGTATTTTTTCCAACTCTGCTGATATACAACCGGTAAGCTTGCTACCACCAAATCTCTACCGCAGTGTTTTTCAACTTTTTTTGCTATAGCGGAACCCTACGTAAGTGTCAAAATCACTCACGGAACCCCATGCAATGATTCGTGAGTCCAGCGGCGAAAGTGAAGTGGAAGTTTTAGTGTCTGAGGACCGATGTTTCCAACAAAGTCAAGAGAGAAAACCTCTGTGGATCTGGGGGCAAAACCACCAAAAGCTGAAGATAAAACAGCAGGCAAAAGAATTGTTATATTTGCCTGTAATTGATAATATTATTTAGCAGTCGACAGCAGTAGGCAGGGCTCCCAGGAGCAAAAAGTGAAATTTCAGGACCCAATATTTACAAAATTTCAGGACAATTTCAGGTCATTTTTGTCAGTTTCACAAGGCTCAAGACACAGAAAATGCACGTTTTTCTAACCTCATAAATGTTATTCATTGTAGCAGCTTAGTAGAAGAAGAAGAAGAAGATTCCGCATAGACAGCTAGGTCCATTGCGAGGGAGCACATCCCCTTGACAGCACTTTGAGCCGGCGAGGGCAAAGCCCAATTAAGCTAGCATACAGCCCAAGTCGGCCGGGTTAACCGGCTGGATCGGTATACTTGCAGTCCTGGCGTGATATTCACGAAACTGTGCGTACTGTATGTGTACCGTTGGCGTAATTTTTTGCGTACGTAAGAATTCTTACGTACGATATGCTCTATTCACGAAAACCGGCGTATCGTACCGTTTGTGTACCGATTGCGTAAAAAAGTTCCAAATGAGCAGCACTAGTATTTACAAACGAATCGAGGAAATTGTGGGTGTGGTTGTTTGTTGTAAAATAAGTTGTTATTTTTGTACTAAAAGTTGTTCTAACGTGCTGAATTGATGTAGAAATAAACAATTCTATGTAATTGTACTAGTGTAAGTGTAACTTTATCGTAGAACTAAACACAGAGATCGCTCAGTCATGCGTTTGGTCATGTTGCAGTTTTCATTTAAGGTTAACGTCATTTAGGCCTGAGGTTAACACGCTATATAAACTACTGAGATTCCTACAGTTTTGTACCACAGATTTTTTTACTTCATAGCAGTGTGAAACCATTTCCCGTTTATATTACTACGATGCAAGCCCGTCGAGAGGGTGGGGTAGCGGGGGTAAGCTACCCCGGGCCCCGAGACGTTTGGGGAGTGCCGTCGGCCAAAAATATAAAGTACGCCAGAATGTACCATATGGAAAAAATTCAAAAATTTTTTCCTCAGAGGGACCCAGTGAAAATGTTTGGGGGCCCCACAAGAATGTTTCCCCAGGCTCCGCTGCGGCTCTCAACGGGCCTGCTAGGCCTACGATGATGGTTTGGCATTAATGACAGGGTTATGGTCAGAATTGTAACTCTGATCTCAACCCTATTCCTCACTCTAAAACATACTCATAAACAGCTTCACATTGCTATGAAATGATTGCAATATGCTAAGGCTGGTTGGTGTGAAAGTTAGGGAGCCCTTGAATACTTGCTTTTAGTTACTTAAGCAGATGATACGTAGCGAGCTGTGTACCAATACTGTAAATATTGTAAAATAGTTACTGTTGTTAAAAAGAATTGGCACAATCACAAAACTTTACTCGAATTCTAAGGCTGATCCTAATGCTAAGCCTAACCCTATCCTTAATCACACCCTAACCATAACTGTAAGCTTAGCCAATATTCGGTGAAATGGGAAGAGACCAGTGAAAAGGTGAGTGGAAAGGTGAGTGAGTTATGGACTCCAACGGCTGTGAACAGCAGCATCGTGGGTTAAAAAAGTAGGCCAGGCAGAAAGTTGCAAAGTTCCGACAAAAGATATCATGGATGCTGAAAATTGCAATGTTGCCCCTAAATTTCACCAATGTTTTCAGTCCCAAATTTTGCATTTTTAGACAAAAAGTTTTTAACAAAAAAGAAAATTTTCTGACAAATTTGTGACAGCCCAAAATTTAGCGTGAGGGAGAGGAGGCAATTTTTCCGGCCCTTATTTGTTCTCCCCTGGCCCCAACACCACTGCCCCTTGGCTCTGCTGATGCAGGATGCCTATGATGCTGGATAATTT
>Ga0056128_1002267_pt1 | contig 22623 bp, 20 predicted proteins | sample WorMetLIZISLAND2_FD_71113 | JGI IMG/M metagenome (GOLD analysis project Ga0056128, IMG submission 71113) | Marine gutless worms symbiont microbial communities from Max Planck institute for Marine Microbiology, Germany - Olavius geniculatus... ... | reverse complement strand
GTGGATCTAGATGTAAATTTGTTTGAGTTTTGTTCTGCTGTGTCAACACGCGGTCATCAGTTTAAACTTTACAAGCATCGTACAAATCATAGTGCACGCTCGTCGTTCTTCTGCGAGCGCATTATAAACGTTTGGAATTCATTACCAAGTAGTGTTAATTTTAGAAGTATCGACACCTTTAAACAGTCTATAGGCTCTGTTGATTTTGCCGTATTTTTGAAGTGTTTTTAAACTGCTCGTTTATTTTGCATGTGTTTTGTATTATTTGGGCTTATGGGCGGCTGTCAGTGTTGTTTCAACCTTGTCGTTCCAGTTCATTACTTGTGACCTTTAAAATGTCATGCTATTTGTCTATGAACGAAATAAAATGATGATGATGATGATGATTTACATCACTGCATAACCCAGTTACCTGCGTTTTATCCAGATTACGCGAAGATGACGAACTTGAACTATTCTTACATTTTTATTTCCAGCTCTTGCTTAGTAAGTAAGTAAGTAAGTAAGAAAGTAACGTATTAACCTATTAACTGCAAACAACGTTAAAAGCACTCGGTATGCTAGTAAAACGAGAAGTAGCAGTGTTTGAGATGACGTCTAAAGGTAGACTGACAGCGTGTGCTGTTTCTTTAAGCGAGTGCAACGAAGAGGTCGATTATTTCATTTTCGCTATTATGATACAGACATTCAGCTACTTAGAAAGAATATCTGAAGAATATGGAATGTGTATTTTAACCTGAAGAAGAAAAAAGTAACGATGTTTACCAAAGGTCAACCAAGGAAAGTATCAATCTAGCTTTGAAACACTGAACTTGAACAGGTTTATGAATTCTACTACTTGGGAAGTTCACTTACTGAAGATGCTCGTTGTGATAAGGACATCAAGAAAAGAATTGCAGTGGCAAAGGCAGCTTTCATAAGAAAAGGAGAATTATTACGAGGGAACATAACAAAGGACTTGAAGAAACGGATGGTGAAAGCACTAGTATGGAGTGTAGCTCTTTATGGCTCAGAGACATGGACACTTAGAAAAGAAGACATCCAACGTATACAAGCTTTTGAGATGTGGATCTGGCGTAAGATGGAAAAGATCAGCTGGACAGCACATGTGTCAAATGAAGAAGTCTTGTTTCTGGTGCAAGAACAACGTTCTCTGATGCAAGTCATCAAGCAACGCCAAGCAAACTGGATAGGACATGTCTTAAGACATGACTGTCTTCTGAAGACTGTGCTAGAGGGGAAGATGGAAGGGAAACGGCCAAGAGGAAAACCAAGAAGGAAGATGCTGGATCTACTTATGGAGCAAGAGGACAAGAAGATCAGTTACGAGGAACTGAAGAGAGGAGCACAGAGCCGGATCAGATGGCGCCATCATCATTGGAACCTGCCTTAGGGCAGAGCACGCAAAGAAGAAAAAGAAGAATTCAGCTACTTATACAGAGTGGGCTAAAAAACGAAACCTTTCTGGTATTTTGCGTTTTTTCTTGTTATATTCATTATACCGGTATTTGCAATTTTTGTTTACTCCGGTGTTATGTTTAAGTGTCGTTGTCTTTATCTACAGATTAAAAATTTCAGCTTTTACGCAAATAAATTGTATTGTAATTACATCACTATTGTTGGATTAGGGGGAGAATACTCAGAATAGTGTGAAAGGGTCTTCAGCACACAATCAATGTTATACCATGAGAGAAAACAAGCAGTCATTTTATTTTATTTAGCGCAACAGTGTCAGTATAGTGGCGAAAGTTGCAGACATAGCACTGCCACAGTGCAAAATCAATTATCTGCACTACTGGGTTGTGATTAGTTAATTTTAGAATATGCACAAGGTACAAAATAAACTGTTAATATCAACCTGAATTGCACAGAAAAGCAACAGTACTGGTAAACCTACACTTCCAATGCAGTGAAGTCCTTCAAATTGTCGATGACAATCACCCGTTTTCCCCACAATTCACAGATGTAAAGACGTCCGCGTAACTGGTCATACCACAGTCCGATAGGACCATCCAGACCTCCGTTAACACTGACAGACATTTCATGAGCACTGGACAGTGACTGATCCATCACCAAGAGTCTGTTGTTGCCACTGTCAGCAACAAGAATGCGTCCTGCTCTGTCTACTGCTAGATCACCTGGACAGTTTATTCGTGTCAACTCAGATCCTTTCTGTCCGCCGTAGCTACGAACCACAGCTCCGTTAACTCCCACTAAACAGACGCGATGTAATGAGTCATCGCTATAACCATTATGACTGACCAGAAATTTACTGGTGGTAGCCAGCTGCACAGCATGCCAAGGATTTTCAATATCCGCCTGCAGTCGAATATCTTGAACCAGAGATCCGTGAGTCGTGAATATCTGCAACTTGCGCTCATCTTGATTCACGACGATCAGATTGTGTTCACTGTTCACTGACAGACCGCGTGGACCGCCTGCTATGGACCACTTCGTCGCAGCATTGCTACCTGACAGGTCTACTCTGTGTACGTTGCTCGAGTCAGATGCATAGAGACATTTATTGTGGGGACATGCTGCTAAACCGTAGCACCAGTGACACAGTCCAGGAACTGTGATGTGGTGCTGTAGTGTGCATGTCGTGGCGTCGTAGACTTCAATCTTCTGTTGATTGACGAAGCGCACAACGAACACGTCATCACCAAGTGACGTCACACCGCCGACCCCATTGCCTCCAGGAATGACATGCATCACTCTGGGTGAACTGGAATTAGAATCTATACAGACACAGCATAGCATTGTGTTATCTTCGTTTGCCCTTTTCCAAGGAATCTGTCACATTATGATAACACGTTATCACTGAAAACAAATCTCAGACTTCTGCCAAAACACTCACAGCGATTACTGTTATAGCTCGGTTAAAACTGACAATTAAATATTTTTTGTCATTAAAACACCGAGAGAGGTTTAAATTGATAATGTAATCATTGCACCACACCTATGGAAAATTTTACAGAAAAAAATTGCTGTGGTGGTCATTTTTGTGACACACAGGCAGCCATTGTGCCTGTTTCGACTCTATCACTTAAAAACATTTGCGTAATTAAGAGAGTTATTTTAACTCGCCTTCTTCAGTGATGGTTCCAAGAATATTTCTGTCGCCCAGCAGCGTCGATGAGGTAAAAGCGACATTCGTTTGAGGCAGAGAGCTGTCCACGTGACCTATGACGTCGAACTGTATCAGTTCATCAGCTCGCTTGTGTAAACTGTTGGCTGATCTCGTTACATCACAAACTGTTCCACTGATCAACAACGTCGCACCGTCTCTCTTGAAACTTTCCAACGCCGTCGCATGTCGTTCCACTTCTTGTTTCACCGTCTCCACTTGTTTGACGCGCTTCTGTCTGATCGACCCAACTTCTGACAACAGTTTCTCTCTGTCACGCTGAACAGCAGCAATCAACTCGTCCGCTGCTGTGTTAATTTCATCCTCAATACCAGCAAGGTGCTTGATGACGTCATTCTTCTCTTTCTCAAGACGCTGAAGAACGTCTTCAGTTATATTCCACAGCTCGGACGCTTTCTGTATGTCGGCCTGAATGAGTTTGCGAAGATCGCCTGACACTTCGCGCTCTTTCTGTTCGGCTGAACGTTTTCTGATGTGAAGCAGTTTTTCCGTTTTGAAGTCCTTCTGCATCCCTGATAATCCGCTACGTGGAATAGTGAACTCTTTCCTGCACAGCGGACAAGGCATGCAGTCTCCCGGTCGTTTGTCGTTGCCGTAGTCTTGCAGACAGTTGAGGCAGAACGTGTGGAGACACGGCAGAATGCGAGGGTCGTTGAACACTTCTATACAGATAGAACACTCCGTCATTTCAGCCAGTTCGTTGTCCGCTGATGACTGACGAGCCATATTGCTCTGTGCCGTGCTGCCGGTACAGGTAGCAACGCAAGTGACTGTCAACAAGCTGACGTTGGGAATTCTCCCAGAAACGAAAGCGGAACTGAAGCCGCTGCTGTTAGAAACAACCAAGAAAATCAAAGAAACGATTGAATTAACGAATGAAAACTGATGAAACTGTTGATGTCAGTGGTTAAAGTGAGGCATAGCTAGAAATTAGCTGTTTCCTTGGTCAAGGCCACACGTTTTTCTTCACCACTCGACGCCTACAGGGGCGCCACGCCCTTAGCCTCCACATGCTATATGCTCGGTCGTTTTAAGCACTGGTTAACATCTGACCTGTAATATGGTTTCCAACATTAAAAAAGTATGAACACGATGTTTACACGATGAAGCAAACATGAAGCAAGTGTATTGAATATACACGTGCACGACGTGCGCTGTAAGTTAGCTTCATGTTTGTTTCATCGTGTAAACACCCCATAAATGTGATCAGCTGATTCTTAGGAAAATAATCAAAATTGTTGTTCCGCCCCACATACTGCTGGGCAGTTGACAGCGCTCCCTCAAATCCTCTAGTTGAATTTAAGGGGTTATGCACTATGAAATGATATAGAACCATTTTTTTACAATTTTGGCTGTTTGATAAAATGTTTAGAAGATTTTTATGGGTGGTTTTCTGTAATTTGTAGCGATATGTAAAGGGGTCCCACAAAATACTTGTGCCTAAGGCCCCTCAAAACATTAATCCGGTGTCACGTTACAGAGTCTGCCCCATAACAGAGTCTCCACCCGGAGACTCTGTACCGGTATTACAAAGTCTCCCCTGCCATGTAGATGTCTCCCACCCTATGACAGAGTCTCCCCCAGCCAGGCAATAAGCATCTCTGCAATGCGATGCAGCCGTGCTGCGGTGGCTGTGGTGTTGGAGTATACAGAAGTTGAGACTGCATGGCGACTTTGACATCTGACGCGGCAGAGTTGTAGTTAAGATCAGACTATAGAGATGGACATCGCAAGCACGGACATTGTAAAGGATTATGCAATTCGCGTACAATTGTTGACTGTTACTTGTGATTGCCGTGTCGACGTCATGGACGAAGATACGTATGAATAGTATGTACATTAATAGAACTCTGAAATTAATAGCAAGAGTTGAAATTGTTTAAACAGTATAGAATTATAGACATCTGGTGTTTTGAAATTTATATGGCATCATATTGACATAGTAAAAGGGTGTAGCTTTTTGGTTCACCTGGTATGGACTCTCTAAATTGTGTGTGTTCGTGCAGAAGAAGAAGCTGCGCCGAAGAAGCCAGGTTAGATCTACTGCTGTCTGTTCATACTAACTACTAATGCTGCATTAGTTCAAACTGTTGCAAACTTGCTGTGCAAAAAGTCGTGAAACTTTCTGTGCAACAAGCTGGTCGTTGTGCAACTTTTTGCGATTTTTTTTGGTTCTCGGTTTGCCGAAAATGCGGCTAGTCGCATAGCAAATTGACGTACCCCTAAGTGAAACTTGGACTTTGGCAGTGCGTCGCTTAGCGTGTTCTTACAGCGTTTGTCTGATTCGACTATGAACAGTCTTTTGTTTTTAGCGGTCGTAGTACTTAGCAAAATTTTCTGCTATAAATAAATAGCAATTTTGTCATGATGACTGGATTAACTAACAATGTACGCTGTGAATATAGGAGCATTGTCAAGTTATGACTGCATTAAACTGATTGAGCAGTAGGCCATCCACTTTGTCCTGACCACTAGTAGTTGTACCTTGTCCTGTTTTTAGCTGTAAGTTCTGTCTGCTTTCATATAAACGTAAAGATCACGTGTTTACTGTAGCGCTGCTTACGTACGTACGCGAGTCTAACTCATTGAACTCATGACCATAAGCCTTTTACAGTCATGCAAGTGGAAGCCAATTGGCATGAGCTAATAATATCGCGGCGCACTATGCGGCCATCCATTGCCCGAATCAGCGACCAGTTGGACCCGCGGTCATCAGCCAGCAGACATACCACCGCCCAATATTGCCACAGTAAACTTCCATTCTGTAGCTCATAAGCTAGGCTACTACTCGTTTCTCATCACACCGAGGGTAGGAGGCTGAGTTGGCCTGAGCACGGTGTAGTTCTATTTGTGTGTATGTACGTTATTAGGAGCGGTTCAAGTGATGCCTCCGCCTGCTGGAAAACAACCGCCTGGTGAGTGAGTTTTACTTGCTTACTTAGGCTACTTGTTCTATTGCACAGCTAACCCTTGCTCTACTCTGTTTTTAAGCATCTGGTTAATGACGTCATCTGACTTGTGTCGCTTTCACTATCGTCAGAATTTGATCAGAAAACTCTGTCCCGTAAAATTTAAGATCCGTCTGTGATCTGTATTGTTATATTGCTGGTAAATGAAAAAAACAACTAATCATGGTTAAAAACTTTTACTTAGTTACTTACTGACTGAATAATTGACTGATTGATTGATGGACTTATTTATTTATGTATTTATTTATTTTTATTAATTTGTTTACCTATTTATTTTCCCGTTTATCTATCCGTCCATTTGTCTACTTATTTATCCATTTATTCATTCATTTATTTATTGATCGATTGTTAACGTCGTATATAGCTGGTGAATTGAAGAAGTGTTATGCAACGGGTCGCGGCATACAGCCCAAGGGTCTCCGTGTGGGGGAGGACGCTGAGTTCAAGATCTTCACGGAGGGCGCGGGAGCAGGCAACGGCGAGCCAAGGGTGATGATCATGGGCCCTGGAGGAACTCCGGAGAAGAACACTCTCAAAAAGGTCTCTAGCGATTGGCGGCCGTATTGTTTCCTTAGCATTAGGTTGTTTTGGCGCAGAAAAAAAGTGGAAAATACAATGCTTTACTTATAGGCCTAGATCGAACACTTGCACAGTTTTAGAAATAATAAGCCCTGATGGCTGGTCGTTTTAGCGAGGTAAGGTCTTGTTGAATTCTGTGTTAAAATTAATGTTTAACATGACCACTCTTTAATTCAGTGATCGAGGTTTATCTGTTATCGTTCCTGAAACTGTCTGACTGTTCGATCTACGTGAAGCGTCTAATTTCCTATTTTTCTGCGCCACTCAATATATACTTTCATTATTGTTTGGCTTGCATTTTTTGTCACATTGTGTTCAATATTCATTGTTACTTTGATGACGTTGACGTTGAAGTTAATTCATGGATGTTATGATGTTTTTGTTGTTATATTTTATCCATAAATCTAACAAACTTTCTTTGCTTATTTATGGTTAATTATTGTTACCGTCAGGCTCCTTAGACTCCGTCTTTTTCACTGACCCTTAACAGAAGTGAGTGTTTGGATTGGCTGTGGCTCAGCTATAAGCGGAATTTATATAAACAAACTGTTCAGTTTATATACATTCTAAGGGTGACATCGTGGTTGTAGATATAAAACAGCACAAATCACAATTTTAAAATTCAAACTTTACCATTACACAGTCAGCAAAGTTCTTCTGCACAGCCTGTGATAACATTGTTGATTATTGTCAAATTGTCTTGAGTCTGATTAGAGATTTCAGTCAATTAACCAATTAATCAATCAATCAATCACGTTTATTTCTGCAACGGTATAGATCCATAATGACAAAAATGCCAGTAGGACAGACACACGACAAAACAGGCAATATAACTGATATTATTATGCCTCCGACAACGTAGTGGCCGGATGCATTATGTTTCCAGAGTGTTCGTGCTTCCATGCGTGCGTGCGTCCTTGAGTCCCGAACAAACGTTGCTAGCAAGAGTATTTGTTGACGGAATTTGACCAAACTCTTATCACTAACGGACTATGGAACAGGGATGAACGCGTTAAATTTTGGGGTTAAAAGGTCAAGGGTCAAGGTCACGGTGGGGTCAAACATGCCTCAAAATGCACTTTTTGACCTTGTAGTTGTCACATGTTGACGGAGGCAAAATAGTCGACAAAGTCGTAACCACCATGTAGTTAAAATGTCATTAATATGTGCTGGTTGGTAAACATGCGTAGTTTAAATGCAGGTGGAGAACTATTACCTGTGCGTCTACAAGCCTCTGAAGCCGGGCATGTACATCGTGACGGTCCAGTACGCCGGTAAACCAATCGAGAAGAGTCCGTTCAAAGTGGACGTGGCACCGGCAAAGATCAGCAAGATACGAGCGTACGGACCTGGACTGAAAACTGGCATGGTCGGACAACCAGCTCTTTTCTACGTCCGTCCGCATGGAGAGCCTGGACAGATTGGTATGCATTTTGTCTATTAGGCAAAACCAAACCTTAAGTTTAGGCTGGCTGGACAGTAAACCCGACAAATTAAGTTGCCACTTTTCGTCATAATGTTGATTTATCTTGTAGCTTTCTTGAGAGTCTTTGGTAGGTCAAAATCAATTTATACTCGCGACAGCAGAATGCTTCGCGCGTTTTAGCCATCGTTTAGGCGTCTGCCCGTCTGTCTGTCCATCTCTTCATAACGGTAACTTACTCACTTATCAGTTATTTTAAAACTGTTAAGCATATGCATATATGGGAAGGGACAGAGAAGCAAGGTGCATGGTAGTACTTTTCGGCAGCGTCTAATCTACCTCAGTTAAATAGCCGCAATATAATTTTTATCACTACGATAAAATGTTGAAGTTAATTTTGTTAAGTTTTAATTGGTTGATTGCATGACGCGTTAGTGCAATAATTGGCACTTTAATCGAACAGCTGCAGTTATAATAAGACGGAATTACTCTAGTGCAAGGGATTCCGCTTATAGCTACACGTTTCTGTGTAGCGTGGTCTGTTTGTCATCTCTCATACTCGTACCCACTGCTTAAACCGTTTAACGGATTTACTTGCAATTTGGCAGGGACTACACTTGTGGGCTGCAATGACACGTTGTGTCAGATGGGCTCCTTGGCCCCCAGGGGGCTGGATATTTGGAGGTCAAACCCCACAGCCAAAACAAGTAAATGCAAAAAAACGATTCCGCTTATTGCCGAATTACTTCGGTACATACAAGTTGTTATATTTGCAGGTCTGCGGGTAGAGGGTCCGTCGCAGGCGAAACTGGAGCCCAAGAAGAACGCTGACGGCTCGTTGGACGTGGCTTATTACCCTACGGAGCCTGGCGAGTATGCGGTGCATGTACTATGCAACGCCGAGGACATACCCAAGTCGCCGTACATGGCCGACATCAAGCCTGCACCTGCTGCAGCATTCGACCCCAGCAAGGTTCTCGATGCGGTCTTCTACAGAGTTTTCTCTACACTTAATAGAAAGGAAACGGGGGGGATTGCGTGAAAATTGAATTGCATTAATTTGAGAACAATGTACAATCGAAGATTTTTTTTGAGTATGCGCTATATGAATTTACACTTTTCTTACTTACTTACTTAATTCCCCCAACTTTCGTACAACACCCCACTTTTTTCTACTGATAATTTGTACAACAAAAATTGATCAATCGATCAATATGGTTATTTAGAATTATTGCCAACTGTGTTTCCAAAATTTTAGCTTTTTTCTTGTTTGGTTATCGTATAATTTTTTGATCGTAAACCCAGGTCTGTTGGTTAGTTGTTAATTGATTTGTCTACCCCGGAAAGATGGAAGGCTGTGTTGAGCTTGGTGGTTGGCTATATACTGAGATGGTTCACCTGTCCGCAGACAGTCACCCATCCAAGTAGTAACCACTTGATAGCGACTCGACGGGGAGCCATACTCTCCATCGTTTTATCGCAAGTCCAGTGTTCTAACCATATAGGCGCGTACAGAGCGACGTAACTGAACTGAACTGATGCAGTTTCGTTTTTAACGAACTGGTGGTTTGGATCAGTTGGTGGCGTCGTCGATCGCATCAACGAAGTTAATCAACATTAGGCCCGGTTACTGCGGTTAGTACTTGGATGGCTGACCATTCTGGTATGTAACCAGCCACCCAGGTCAACTCAGCCTGGCCATCCCTCCGTGGGGAGGTGCAATAAGTCCCAGCGAAAGCTGGGACGTAAACTGACACACCGCGCGATGCAATAGCCCCGTATCCGTGGTCTCGCAGTGTAAAACTGGTGTCTGGCTGAGAGGTAAGGAAACGGATGTCAGCGCCGCCTTATGGGCCTCATAGCTCGGCAAGGACTTTTTGTTTTTATTTGCGTTTTATGTTGTTAAGGTGGAGGCGTCGGGCCCGGGCCTACAGCCCGAAGGCGTGATGGTGAACGCAGTGGCTGAGTTCACGGTTGATGCGCGCAAGGCGGGACAGCTGGCGCCACTGGATATCAGCGCCGTCGACGTTGACTCAAACCCGGTCGAGGTGAAAGTCACCGACAACAAGAACGGAACGTACACCTGTCGCTACACACCCACCAAGAGTGTGGTCTACACCATCTGTATCGCATACGGTGGAGTCTCCATCCCGAAGAGTCCCTACAAGGTAGTGTACGTAGGCCTATATATTCAACTTTCATCACCATTCATAATGGTAGCACATAATTGATAAATCGAATAAACAGAGACATACACAACACGGCAGAAAAGCAGTAGAAATATAGCAAACGCCTCAAATAATTCAGCACGTTTTTAAAAATTTCTGTTCGATTTTTATTATGCAACACAACGCTTGAAAGAGATATAGACTACAAAAAACGACTAAGAACAATCTCAATATTATTTTGTCTTAAATAATAGTGTTGCTTAGCATTGCTCGATAGCAAATTTATTTGCTGAGATACGTTCTTTTGTGAATTTTATAATTGTATAACTTTGCTTTTTTGATCACCACCAGAATCTAATCATTTGGTCAATAAGCCATTCTCTACATCTCCAAAAATTCATCAATATTTTTTTTCATAATTTTAGTAATTTAGTAGACAGACAGTCCCACAGATAAAGAGAGGTGAAAACATTACCTCTGTACATTGGCGAAAGTAATATTTAATGCATGTATGTGGGTTGGGTCTTATTCATTGGCATCACTCAGCACATCGGCCTGCTCAACATACGTGGTGACAAAAACTTTCTCAAAACTATTCACCAGATGTTGGATGTTTTATTCTGATAAACTGAAGCGAATAAAAAATACGTTTTTGCGAGTGATTTGCAAGCGGTGAGTTGTAAGACATTCGATTAACAACCAAAAAATGCTTTCAGTGATGTAAAGAAGACTCTTTTCAAGACCAAGATCAAGACTTTTTTCTCAAGACCAAGGCCAAGACAACTGAATGTTTTTATAACGTTCTAGCAGGATTGGGCACAGCTTTAGCATAGGAAATGGTTATGTGTGAAATTTTAAAAAAGCATTCTCAAAAGTGTTTTTGTCTCACATGTAGAATGCAAAGCCGGCCTGTGATCAGTGAGTTTTGTATGTTCAGGTATCGGTGGGCGCTGCAGCCGCTGCTCCTGTTGGTAAAGCCAAGGTCTATGGACCTGCGCTGGAAAAACCTGTCAAAACGTTCGAGTCGACTTACCTCATTGTCGACTGCAAGGACGCCGGACCAGGTCTGTTCGTCTGTCCGTCTGTCCGTATGTCACTGTAGCAAGACAAAATGCCGGCGCCAAGTGCAGACGTATTATTTCACCATAAAATTATATCAAACCAAAACTATCAACAAAGAAGCAAAGAGTCACAAAGTGGGTCAAAAAGTGTGACACATTTTTGTATGTGAGATCTCTCTCGTTCTGGATGCATTATATTTGCATTTTTTGTTTACTCAACCGACGGGCAAAAGTGAGATGTTGTCAGTTTTTTCTTGGGCTATTTCTAGTCAACAACTTGTTTACCTGTAAGTCATTCATTAGTTACTTTTTCGTACTTTTCGTATTTACATTTTTTTTATGCTGCAAGTTGCATTGTTTTTTTCTCGATTTTCCTAAGTCTAACTTATTCTGGCTTGTGCAATACGTTTATTTGTTTGGCGCATGTCTTCTGTGACCAGATTGTTAGCACCTCTGAAGGTACGCCATTACAACGTTTCATGAATATGTATATATTCAGAACAATCGATCTGACAGTAAGAAAACATCGTCACGAACCGGAACTTTTTGATTTTTCAGTGGCTAAATGTTATTATAGGTGCAAAATGCAATAAATTTAGAGGAAAATATCATAATTACGATAATGCTTTGTGAAAAAAATAGTTAAGTTTGATTATGCACGTTTTATGCTGGATGAAGATGCATGTTGATATTTCATGTCGTCTATTGTTTAGGCGAGGTGAAGGTAACGCTGTTAGATGCTAGCGGTGTCGCGGTGCCGTTCAAGTTGATTGACAACAAAGACAAGACCTATAGAGTCGAGTTTACGGTAACAGTGGTCGGCGTCTGCACTGCTACCGTTATGTACGCCAATCAGCCAGCCACTGGAAGCCCGTGCAAGATCAACGTCGAAGCGCCGGCTGTTGACCTTAGCAAAGTACAGGTCAAAGGACTCCCCGACAGTGAGTAGTAGTAATAATATTTATCATAGACATTTTTAATTATTATGCCGATGTTTGTTTTGAATAGTTGAAACGTGGACATCAAAAGCACTTTGTTCTTCTCAGTCCATAACTGTTAGCGTACTGTGATGGTTAGCGTGTCGCACTTAGTGATCGCGAGGTCGCGGGTTCGATTCCCGGCCATTCTACCATCAAAAAAATTATTGTTGTGCGTATGTGCATTACTTACTTACTTATTGGGCAAGTTGTTCACATCCCACACTCACAGCCCGCTGGTGCAGTGCCACAGTCTGAGAGCTCTGCCGACAAAGTAATTGAAGTGAAAAAATACTTTTTTGCTATGATAATTACGAGACCAAAGTAAAAGTGGACTTTTAGTTAAAACTCAAAACAAGTGAGTACAGTATCACATGTCGACAGTTGGACTGGGCGATATCTTCCCTTGTTTCGTTGTTAAGTAAGTAAGCAGTCTTTATTTCACCTAATATAGCAACGAGTATGCAGCACGTGAACGTGCCACAACCCAAAATAACGTTAAGCGATCAAAACAATTTCGATTGAAAACTTCAAAAGACAGTTAACAATAAATGATCGTTTATGTTGCAATTGCATGGGTACGTTGTTTTGCTACAGACGTGCCGATCGGCAAAGATGTTCCGTTCGAAATCATCACGGCGGGCGCCGGTAAAGGTCAAGCGAAGGTCGCGGTGAGCAGTCCCTCGGGTAAGCAGGTCCCGGCGCTGACGACAGCCAAACCTGACGGCTTCAACAGCAAGTTTGTGCCACTCGAGAAAGGCGTTCACAGCGTCCAAGTCACTTTTGCTGATCAGCCCGTGCCTAACAGTCCGTTCCGCGTCACCGCCGGCGAGGTTCGTATAAATTACTCTTGCATATATTCACAACGAGGTTTTACGGAAATTAATCGAATTATCGTTAAAAAATAGTCAATTAACTCGTTTCTAATCGATTAAAAATTTCAAATTTTATTAGCGCAGAATGACTCATAACGAAAGTTTGTAATCAAGTGTAATCTAATTCTGTTTTGCGTAAGATATACCGTTAAGATTTGTACTTTTCTATAAATCAACTTGATCTCCGATTGCTTCTGTCAATAAGGCCTGAACCTCGTAACTACTGCTCGAGTCAAGACCCTGATTAAAACCCGCGATTTTATACTTAACAGACCTTGTTTAGTAATGTTGGTTAGTATTGTCATTTGCTTCATTTAATTGTTTTTTTCATTTTTTGTATCTCAACTCGCCTTTTCAGTGATAGTTCCAACAATATTTGCGTCACTTTTGACCAGCAGCGTGGATACTATAATGATGGTTTTGTAGTGTATCGGTAGTGTAAGCTAGCTAGAACATTCTGTAAGATCAAAGGTAACGTTCTTCGTTGTTGGCCGATGTACGATACTGTGCTGCAATTATCCAGGTTATAATTATACATGTACAGATAGCAGACGCTTCCAAGGTGCGAGTTTACGGTCCCGCCATCGAAACTGCAGTGAAGGCTAAACAGACGACCTACCTTATCGTCGACTGCAAAGAGGCCGGACAAGGTTAATCGTAATTCACTTGAATTCTGGCTAAACTTTGAGAAAGCATTCAACCGGACCTGTTTTGAGCGACGTAAACGCGTCAAAAATGTAATTACGTTTGCGGCTACCAACGTATTTCGACGCATGCGCAGTTTCACGCTCTCAATACATGTACGTTTCTCGCTACGTCGTTTTTTGTTGACTTGTGTGCAACGTAAACGATTGTGCTTCGTTCTTTGGAATTTGTTGCAGTGTCGTTTACGTCCAGTGAAGAAAGTTTCTTCCCAAAATTTTCGCGGGTTTTAACTTTTTACACTGTTTCTCGTCTTAAATGCGGCAACGTAACAGTTTCTGCGATTACTGTTTGATTGAGACTGCAACGCGTTGTGACTTATTTCGCTGACTGTGCCCATTATAACTTTACTTACTCACTCGCTTACTTACTGAAACATCTGCGTAGTGTGTCTGTTATTATGCCTCTGCATAGGAACAGCAGTGCCTACAGGTGACTCCGAACAGAACGTTGTAGTGCGTTTGACTGGCAGTTATAGTCAAACGTCCCATGTCGAATTTGGAACAGAGCATATTACTTATTTGCTTTCTTACTTAAACACATTTCGTTGTCGCTGTACAGGAGCGGTCCAAGTCCTCTCAAAATCAGAAGGTTCCAGTGACAAGAAGGAGAATAAATTCTTTAAATTCTTTGTTAAGTTTGAAACACAGCTTGCTTACTTACCTACTTACTCAACTACTTAAACATTTGTGTATTATGTCTGATATTATGTCTCTGTGCAGGAGCGGTGCAGGTGACCTTGACCGATTCTCAAGGTCAAAACGTTCCAGTGCGTTTGATTGACAACAACGACAAGACGTTTCGTGTGGAGTTTGAGGCTCAGGTGGCCGGTGTTTACACTGCAAGCGTGACGTTTGCCAGTGTTGCTACACCGGGAAGTCCGTACACTATCAACGTCGAGGCAGCGACGGACGTCAGCAAAGTACAGGTTCGAGGCCTGCCGCAAAGTGAGTTCACTCTCCTTTACTGTGATCTCGTGTGATTCTCTGCTTTTGGTTACGCGGAAAACTATTTCGACTGTTGCTACGCATTTCTACGTAGCGTGGTCCGTCTGTCTGTTTGTCGTTAGTCGTTGGTCTTTTTTTCACAGTCTCTGCTTGAATTGAACTGTTCGACGGACGACAGATTTTCATGTCATTTGGAGGTACACTTGTGGGGTCTAGTGACACATTGTGTCAGATGGAGCCCCTGACTCACTGGGAAAGGGGATATTTGAGGTTCAGCCTCCAGCCAAAACATGCAGTTACTTTCAACTTGCGAAAAAAGTGATTTATAATTCACCTGGTAGCAGCATCGATCAGCCATTTCGCTTATTACCGAATTACTTTGGTTCTTGTTAAAGTGGCCCACAGACAAATGATTATCTCACTCACATACTTACTATTTTGTTTTCTCGTTTGACAGATGGATTACTCGGAAAGTTCTGATGAGTTTTTGTAGAAGGGTTGAACGTGGGAGGAAGAGGTTAGATTTCGGTGGCAATCCAGATTTCTTAGTGGATTTTGGGTCGTTTTCTAGGATTCTTTGGAGTCTGGAAAACTGGCCCAAGGACGATTGGATTTTAGTGACGATCAAATTTAATTTTGTATCCGGGTCCAGGGGTTCCAAGTCCTGATCCGAGTCCCCAGCTGTATTATGTTCGTTGTGTTCGCCATGATCTCAACATTTATGATTTAAACACCCGAACTGTTTAGAATGACATGAGGTCTAACTATGTTTTAAAACTTTTGGCGTTTGATAGCAGTATTTAAAATTTGACACATCTGTAAAGACGAGGCAGTTTTCTGTGAAACTGCACTGTGGTGTTTAAAATGAATGTCGTTTTGTGTGTTTAAAAAGCGTTTATTATTGCAAAATGTTTTGCAGGGCCATTTTTATGACACTATGTGGAGAGAATTTTATTCAAATACACATGATTAATATGATGTGTTGCATCATCACTATCAGCGGAGGGTTCAGATCTCTAGTCGCTTTTAGTTATTGTCATTGTTTTGTCTGCTGTGGTGTAGACGTGAGTATCGGCAAGGAAGTTCCGTTCGACATACTGACAGCCGAGGCGGGTCCCGGTCAAACAGGCGTCAACGTCACAAGTCCTTCCGGTGCTCCGCTCCTGTGTTCCATCACTCCGACACTAGAGGGCGCCAGCGCCAAGTTTGTCCCCACTGAAGCTGGTCCTCATAACGTTCAAGTAACGTTCGCCGAGCAGCCGGTACCCGGCAGCCCGTTCACCACTACTGCCACTGCGGTAATGTCCGTCATCGATCAATCTTTAAATTATTTAATCGATTGCTATTGAAATCAGAAGAGGGCAAAGTAGAGAAGACTGTATTTTAGTGGACACAGAGTAGCAATGTAGCATGGGTGTTTTTGTTCATGTTGCTGCAAAAATTGAATGCTGTGATAACGATTTTGGCTGTAGAGCAATTTATACTCATCAGCATATATTCGGTCTTGACTGTCTATTTTTACTACGAAAGAACGGCCGCCCAAAAAACCATCCAAGGTGCAGAACAATTTTTATATGTAAACTAGGTGGGCGAAAGCCCACCCACTCGGACAAAAAGCCCACCCACTGAATGCATTTTGCTCAAATGGGTTAATCCATTATTTTTTGTTATGCTACGACCGGTAGAGGTAATCTGGTTACCTCCAATAGATTAATACTATTTCGTCATTATCGTCATGAGCCTGATTGATAACTTGGTACGATACCCAAACCCAATAAACTCACCTACAGCAATGTAGGTCTAGGATTTCAAAAATTTTCAAAAATTTTCCTGGAGGTGACGAAAACACCCTGGACCCCGCTTTCAGAGCACAAAAAGTAGACAAGGAATAAGAGGAGAGGAAATAAAGAATGAAGGTAAAGGATAGGGGAAGAGAGGGAGGGGAATGAAAATGGGGTTTAATAGAGATCGCCCACCCATAGCGGGGTCATGGGTTGAAAAAGTAGGTGAAACAGGAAGTTGAAATTTGCCGACAGATAGGCTACTGTAAATTTCTGTCAGAATTCTAACAGATAATTGCAGATTACCGGCATCGAAAATTACGGATGCTAAAAATTTTAATTTTGCCCCTGTAGTTTCCCAAAATCAGAGTTTTTGGCCCTAATTGTGCATTTTGGACAAAAAAATTCGGACAAGACAAGAAGATGTTTTGATACTTTTCCGACAGTCCAAAATTTACAGAGGGGGCAGGGAGCAATTGCCTTCTCTTCTGCCCCCACCCTCCAGCAACGACGTAACAGCCCACCCACTAATTTTGGCTTAAAAGTTGCACTGCCAAGGTGTCCGTGCCTATGTGACGTAATACCACCCAAGATGTTTGTTATACAGTCTATTTAAAGCGTTAATAATTGGTCGGTTGTTGTATGCTCTAATCTTGTGCGGTTGCCGTACTTGACTCATGAACTTTTAACTTTCTGTCAAAGCTAATGTATTTCTGATGAAAGCTGCACATCGCCACGGTTTTTCAGCCAATGTTATAACAGTCAGTGTCTGAGCTTTTTGGTAATGTGACTCGGGATCTATTCAACAAACTTTAGTGGCATGAGCACTGTCGGAGTAAGTTATTACATAATGAGAAAAGCTCCAGTCTAGCGATACGTTTCCATCCACATCAGACCCACCTACTTATACCCCGTTTACGCTATGAAGCAAACATGAAGCAAACTTAGAGCACACGTCGTGCCCGTGTATATTGAATACGTTTGCCTTATGTTTGCTTTATCGTGTAAACGGGATATTAGTGGTGCTTAAAAACTGCTTATAAGTTGTTTAAGTGTTTTGTCAACCATTGTTATTTAGTGTCTGTAATATTTCTATTCTCATGCTAATTAGTCTCAATCCCGATACTAATTTTCCATGGGAATGTAAATCCAAATGTGAATTCTGCAATATTCCAGTATTTGATTCTATTGTGTGACTAAAGACTTAGGCCTACATGTCCAGTGTGCATGTGACGCAGGAGCTGCAAGGCGATGCATCCAAGGTGAAAGTTTACGGCCCAGCTCTTGAAGCACCAGTCAAGGCTTATCATGTGTCTTACCTGATCGTCGACTGTAAAGAAGCTGGACCAGGTCTCTCTCTTTCTCTATGTCTGCCTGTCTGTGTATATGTCTGTCCGTTTGCGTCCATATCCCTCTGTTTGTCTCTCTGTTAGTGTGCAGAGGATGAATGAGGGTCATTACATTACATCCACAGTTTCTTTATTTCTTTTTCTCTTTATTTTATAGTGATTATAAAAGTCTTTGCCTCTCTGTCTACGCGTGATTATTATTAACGCTTGTATTTCTGCCATTTCACATAATAGCTAACTAGCTTGTAACAAGCACGTCCATACCTCACCGATCGCATCACTTCAGCTATCGAAGTCGCATCAATAACAGTAATTAGTGACTCGTTGTGTTGCAGGCGAGCCTCAGGTATCAATGCTGAGTGTTGATGGTCAGAGCGTACCACTGAAGCTGACTGATCAGGGTGACAGAACGTACCGTGTCGAGTTTGAGCCCAGTACAGTCGGTCTCTATCAGACTAGTGTCTGGTTCGCTGGTCAACTGACGCCCTCCAGTCCTTACACTGTCAACGTACAGGCCGCTGTCGATGCCAGCAAAGTTCGCGTCACCGACATGCCACAAGGTGAAGTGTACAAATACAGCTTCTCTTTTACTGAGAATAACGAAATTAACCAGGTTCAGCAATTCCTGCAAAGTTTTTGCTGTCCGCTATATTGAATAAATCAATTTATTTGTCTTAGAAATAATGCTTATTATTTAGGCAACGTTAAGCCATCTGTAGCAGCACTCATTTAGGCCTCTAGCGGGATCTATACGGGAGGGCTTTGAGAAATGCACAAAAGAAAGGGAGGTAAAGAAAGTGAAAATAAGGGTTAACGTAGCAGTAGGGAAGATATGGGAAACTTGCCTCTGCATAGCAGAACAGTGCAGATTACAAATGCGTGTAATCTAACCGTTATATCTTTGACATACGGCAGCAAACTAGCTAATTTATATCTGACTTTGGTTCCTGCACAATTTTGAAACCAAGAAGTCCAGCCGTGGCTAGGGTAGGCCGACCGTACCACCTGTATTTGAAGGCCAGCGTTCGGCTTCCGGTCACGTGAAAAAATCGACTTCTTATAGTGACTGCAGTCCCATACACGCTATAGTGACGCTGCTATATCGAACGCTATAATTAAGTTAGGGTACGATACGGTAATTCGTCGCACGTGGGTAGTGGCTGCAGGCAGCAACTTTGCATTTAAAATTGCGGCCAAACTGCTGTAGATACAGAAATGCTTACTATTGACAGAATATTGGAACTCGTTGTCGCTCTATCCAACGGTACCATCGCCGACCTATGCGACGTACCGTTTAGCCACAATACGTGCGTTACAGACAGGCGACACACAGACGGACAGACGACGTCTCGTATCCAAGGCTCTATCAGACGGTTGGTCAATAAGGAAAATGTTACAACAATGTGAGACGTGTGCTGGTGGTGTTTAGATGTTCCTGTGGGTAAGGAGGCACGTTGCAGTGTCAACACCATAGAGGCGGGTCCAGCTACGGCCAAGCTGACTGTGCTCAGTCCGTCCGGTCATCCCGTGCCTGCGTCCGTTGAGCCATCGCCCGAAGGTTTCACTGGGAAGTTTGTACCGCAGGAACTCGGACCTCACAGCGTTGCAGTGGACTACGCCGATCAACCGATCCTTGGAAGTCCTTTCCGTGTCACCGCCACCCAGGTTTGACCACTGCAGATACTTACTGCTCCCTAACGTACGTTGTTAAAATGAAGTGCGTCGAAATGTTTCTATTTCTGCATTCAAATGTATGTGTTTTATTTCACCATCGATGAAGGCATTAGAGGTTTTATGCGCGAAAGCTAGCATAGCTATAGCGCGTATTAGCTACGGTAATTTTGTCCGTTCGTCCGTCCGTCTGTCCGTCCGGTCTGTCTGTCACGACCTGGTACCATTTCAAGACCAGTTGAGATAGATACTTTGGGTTTTCACCATATGATAGCTTAGTGTCTCTACAGGGTGCGGCAAAAAACTGGACTCCTAAAGTTTTCGCCGTTTTCTTTGCAGCCGTTTGGGATTTTAATATGAAATTTTAAAGCTTTATTTAAAGAAACCTTCTACATCTAACTGCTAAGTAAAATGTGATTCTGTTGAAAAACGATGAAATTATAAACTTTTTAACATGACCGCCTTCCGATTTTTCAGCATTAAAAATGTTTAAGCTGAAAATGCTATTTAATTTTTGAAAACTGGTTACTTGTTACTGCCGATGACGTCACAGTGACGTTTTGATAAACAGTGATGTATATTGTTTATGAATTATTACTAAATTATAGTTCCTTTAAAGCAATCGCGGGCTGACCACCGGATTCATCTTCCAGCAGGACGGCGCATCAGCACACACAGTGCGCAACGCCGCGCAGCGCACAGAACTGGCTGCGGGCCAGCTGTCCAGATATCATCACAAAAACCAATGGCCTCCAAATTCTCCAAATATAAACCCAATGGACTATCGCGTATGGGGTGCAACGTTGGAGGCTTGCCGCAAGCTTAAATCAAAGCCAAAAACTAGCGCCAAACTCAAGGAAGCGCTTTAGGTTATCTGGGCAACCTAGCACAGGGACTGATCGACAAGGCTGTAAAAGATTTCTCAAATAAGGCGACTGGAGGCTGGTGTTGTAGCTTGGAGCTGGCTGTGAACACTTCGAACATTCGCAGTGACAATGGAATTCTGGCATCTGATCATTATTTAGGCTAACTGTGTTGTTTCAGCGATTTTATTAAATTGGTGTTGTAACCGGAACATTTTTGAATGCTGAAAAATTGGTAGGCGGTCATGTTAAAAAGTCTGTAACTTCGTCGTTTTTCAACAGAATCGTATTTTACTTGACAGTTAGATGTAGAAGCTTTTAGTAAATAAATCTGTAAAATTTCATGTAGAAATTCCAAACGGTTGCTGAGATAACAGCAAAAAACTTTGGGGGTCCACTTTTTGCCGCATTCTGTAGTATTTCGTGACAAAATTTCATGCCACTGCGTGAAAGGAATCCTCACGAACGAGGGGGCGAAAGAGGGGTACCCCTCCTAAAAACGTTATTCTACCGCTATTGGCTCGTCTGACGTGAAAATGGTTGCAGATAGGCACCAACATGCTGCTTATCATACCGAGCACTGCCAACGAGCTTCTTAGAAATGTCAACATCTATGATCTTGAATGACTTTGAGCACCCAAAATAAGGGGTTTTAGTGAATTTTGCGCGATTTTGGGCTGCGACAGACATTTCAAGAGTGAATTGTGCCGAAATGGCTGGATATAGACCAAGACAACCTGCATGTGAAATTTTAAACATTGAATGTTGATTTCAGCAGTCCAAGTTCGGACCCTCTAGATTCAAAGAGGCCTGCGGGTATCAAATGGGGGTACCCTTTTAAAAAGTGGTTATTTCTTTGCTGTTGTCTTGTCTAGCGTGAAAATGGTTGCAAATAGGCACAGACATGCTGCTTATCATAACAAGCAATGGCGACGAGCTTTTTAGGAATGTCAACATCGACGACCTTGAATGATCTTGAACTCTAAAATATTGATTTTAAGTGATTTTTTTCGCAATTTTTGGCTGCAAAATAGTGAATTATGACGAAATGGATGGAGATAGACCAAGATGACCTGCGAACAGGAACTGCCATAGGCTCTCGCGCGTCTTATGAGCATTGGCTCAGATTTCTTGTTAGGGTATAAATTTACGCTTTTATTTGCTACAAGTTTACTTTGCTTTGCTTCGCTTTATACTTTTGATCAGTTGACTTTTGTCAGCTGAACTACTGAAAAACTTCTGAACTAATTTTGATGAATGTTTGTGGAGGGGTTGGAATTGAGCATGCTTGAAAAAGGAAATGGTCAGATTTTTCCTGTTCTTTCCGGATTATTCTCAAAGACTCTTTGCCTTTGACGCTTTGACTCTAGCAGCTGCTGTATCAAATTTGTTGTATTCGCCAGGTGGCAGCGCCAACATTCTCGGCGAAAGTTTCAGTTTTCTGATCGCTGCTATTAGTTACAATGAAAAACGTATGAAGTGCGTATATTTTGGATGGGTGTATGTGTGTGTCTAGCCGGTAGGAGCGGCTAATGTGAAGGTCTATGGGCCGGCAGTTGAAGCACCTGTTAAAGCACACAGCGTCAGTTATCTCATTGTCGACTGCAAAGAAGCCGGGCCAGGTCTGTATCAGTAGGCCTACTGCTCAGATATATTTCATCATGCTCTGTGCATAAAAAATAATTGAACTGCCATCATAAAAATAGAACATTTTAATATAGATTTCTTGGTACTTGGTTATGTGATAAGTGGGAAAAATCCGGATCCTGCACCTATCGATTTAGTTAGTGATTCAAGTAAAGGGAGGTCACACGTTTGTTTGGCATTTATAAACGTTTCTTGTTAGCTCTGCCAAAGCTTAAAGGCAGTCGATTGTTTAGTTGGATTACTGGGAAAAAATATCAACAAACTTTTGTTAAAATGTGCTGCTGCATTTTGGTGCAATAAGTTAATAATTGATTGCTTGTTCTGCAGGCGAGCCTCAGGTGTCAATGCTGAATGTTGATGGTCAGAGCGTACCACTGAAGCTGATTGATCAGGGTGACAGAACGTACCGTGTTGAGTTTGAGCCCAGTACAGTCGGTCTCTATCAGACTAGTGTCTGGTTCGC
>Ga0056128_1002266_pt1 | contig 22625 bp, 10 predicted proteins | sample WorMetLIZISLAND2_FD_71113 | JGI IMG/M metagenome (GOLD analysis project Ga0056128, IMG submission 71113) | Marine gutless worms symbiont microbial communities from Max Planck institute for Marine Microbiology, Germany - Olavius geniculatus... ... | reverse complement strand
AGTTTCATTACAAATTGTCTCCTGATTTTGACAGCGAAAGAATTTTGAAAATCGGTTAATATTTGGTGAAGTTGTGAGGTATACAAAAAACTGTGCCATTTTTTTGGCCCACCCTGTATATATATATATATATATATATATATATAGTCCTACATATTATAATTTACGGAGTAAATTAAACGCATCGTTTGTCACCTGTTTATGTTGCGCATTGCACATGATCGAACTGGCGAAACGCTATTTAACTTAAGCGCATGCGGAAATCACTAAATACGAAATGCGGAATGGTCGGCTAGTGTTTTTTCGGTGAAATAACATCGAAGTAAAATTACCGCGTTCAAACGGTCGGATAGCTTAAAAATACTAAAACAGCTAAACCGCGGGCGGGCCGACCGTCGCCACTCGCCATGCAAAGTAGACATCTGAGGTAAGCGTACAGGTGAATAGAGTTAATTGAAACTTGTAATGCTTCATGCTTTTGTAGGTTGTTACGCAACTGCAACAGCCAACGCAGTATTTTGTCGACAGCCTCCAGCGTTCACAGATTCTCTAAACAAAGTCGAGACGAGACTCTTGTGATTTGTCTTACGATACGGCTGAGATTCCAGACAGACGCCAAAAATGCCAAAAAGTGCTTCTAAAAGTCTGTCGCGGTAAACGCTTTCGCAGTCAGCAATGGATAAGTCTAGCACGGTGAAGATCGTAGGCACGTGCTCTGATTCAACGGTCAACGTATAGTCCACTGTAGACGCGCTGAAGACCTTTTTATATGTCAGAACTACCTACTTGTACCATGTCTAGGGCTACTTGTCTGCTGCTGAACTGGCAGTCAGCATAGCAAGCCATTCGTCTCGCAACTGGCGGACAAAAATCCGATCAGCGTTAATGAGTAAACTTGTCGCAGTTTGTGAACGATGTCAATTGAGCATGTCCAGTGTTGGAATGCAGTACTCCTACAGTCTAGTCGATCTTCAACAGAACCAGTCACTATCTTTACGCTTCTTTGGCAGCCTTCTGGTCAAATTGTTTGCAATTGATTGAAGCTGCTGTGTTTATCTTCGGAAAATTAATAATGACGATGATGGTAGTGCCCATGACCGCGCATGTGCTAACTTCGTATAGTCGCTATCTAGCAGCCTCGTGTGTGACCAACTCCTGAGCGTTTGCATGTAATCGAGCAACCCTTGCGACAATAAAATTATTATGTACGTTACATAACAAACGTGAGCGGTTCTCTATCAGTCGATATATGCTTACATCGCGTTTCGCGACTGCAATGGGAATTGCTGAATGTACACTGCAGTAAATGCCAAACAGTATAATTAATTATCGTCTACGTACATCACGCATTAAAGCCGTTTTATGCGGTGGCTTTCGTGCCTGTCATAAAGATAGTGCTGGCGGTCGCACATTGTCTCATACAATATATAATTCATGATCAGTCTTCAATGCACGTTTGGTCCACACAGCCCATAATAACGCACAAAAAGTGAAGCGGCGGCTTCGGATACGTCATGGCGCAAGGGAATCGAGGGGTTAGCCTATGTTGTTTCGCCATGATCAGTGTTAAATCAATTAGTTGTAACCTAGATTATTTACGAAATATGACGACTTTACAGTGTAAAAAATAGGTAACTGTTTTTTTGTCTTCCAAAGTTTTTTTTTCAATTTTTGCAAACATAATTTTTATTAGTTAAAGTCTGCCGCAGTAAATTCTGTCCTGTATACACTGCTGTTAGAACAAAGCTTGAATAACATACAAAAAATCATCTTTTTTTTGCCGGTCTGCTACTCTGCGAGCTCTTGTACAAAAACTAATCTGAAAGCTACTACTTTGCTCTGCCTGACTAATATAATTATCTTTTCCTATTTTGTTAATCAGACAACAGCGACTTGTTTCTCAAACATTTTATGTCATGTTTTCGTTTGTTCGTGCCAAGAATATTTTCTGCCTGTTTTCCTGTGTGTTTATCGTAAAACAACATTCTATTGTTATTATTAGTATTTTTTTTATCCATTTCCGCATTATTTGCGCTAACGTGACATTAAAAGACATATTAATAGAAAGCTGTATGACTATGTACTACAGCAAACCACCATTAGTATCGAAGATTTTTAAACATATTGCACGTAAAATGTAGACCTACACTGTACATCATACATTTTTGACAGTACCAATACCAATAGTCGCAATACATTAAAATGTATATTGCTCTGCGTCCGCCCACTAGTTACGAACGATCATCTTACTGCCGCGTGATGACTTAATGATTAGCTTGTCTGATCCACGGAGATTAATAAGGTCTACTGGAAAGACATACCAGTTTATCTCCTTTTTCATGGCAGGATTCATTCTCATTTCTACTATTTTAAGCCTATTTAGTTTCAGTCCTCTTCTGTTCCGGAATTCAACGAAACACTTTGTTATTAATTCACAAAAATATCAAGTGACAATAAGTTGCTGTATCTCAGTAACGGTGCGAGATAGGGTCTAGGTTACTATTAATCATTAATAGGAAGTCGTACACTAACTCTCGATTAGCGTTAAATTCAATGACCTTGAATGACCTTGAATGCCAAAATAGGGGTTTTATGGATTCTTCGCGATTTCGGGCTGCGACACAAGTCTATCATTCACAAGGTGGCGCCACGGAACTATCGTTACGCGATCCAGATAGAGAATTTGGTATGTGTATATTAACTTAGCGTGAACACCCTAATTTTCAGCTAAAATACTGAACCGGAACTGCTATAGGCTTTTGCGCGTCTCGTGAGCATTAGCTCAAATTTTTTATATATAATACTGCTGTATTGTGCTATTTGGTTTATATTTTTTAACGAAACGCGTGTCAAAGTTTATGCAATGTTGAACTGATTACGGGTTACGGGGACTTAAAGTTAATTTTGTGCGTCATTTAGCCTTACTTCACGTTGTCAGAAACATCGTAAAACACTAAAACGCTACAATAAGATAATCGAACAATAAAACGAGTTTCGCGATGTCCATCTCTGTTAGGCCTATTTGGTGCCACGTTGTCAGGTCTCGCGATTTCCATCCTTGCAAGCTGGTGCCACGATTTCGCGAGTCCGCAGGCCCGCAAGTTCGCACTATACCACAACCCTTCTCGCGATGTCAGGTCTCGCGATTTCAGTCGCCCCCCCCAAGGCAGGTTCCACTGACGATGACGCCATCGAACTCAGCTCTTCTTTTTCTTTTTCTTCGCAACTTATCTTCTTATACTCTTGCTTTATGAGTAGGTTTAACATCTTTTTTTCTTGGTTTTTTTCTCATGTCCGTTTGTCTTCTATCTTTCCCTTTAGCACAGTCTTCAGAAGACAGTCACGTCTTGGGACATGTCCTATCCATTTTGTTTGTCGTTGCTTGATGACGAAGACCAAAAAACGTTGTTTTTGCACCAGACTAAAGACCTCTTTATTTGACACATGTGCTGTATAGCTAATCTTCTCCATCTTGTGCCAGATCCACATATCAAAAGTTTCTATACGTTTAATGTTTTTTTCTAAGTGTCCACGTTTCTGAGCCGTAAAAAGCTACACTCCATACGAGTGCAATCAATTATGCACGGCATTATCACGAGCGCAGTCACCCGTGCATGAACAAACAGCCCCGCAGTGTAGAGGCCTGACGGACACGGAAATGGCGAGATGTATTCGTGCGTGCATGGCGTCTTAGTGAACTTCACAAAGTGACTTAATCATTCAAGCATGTAACATGGCACAGACAGCAGTCTAAGCACTTACTGTCTAGCCCACGTGCAGTCGTCAAAATGCGTTAATGGAGGCCACAGAAGCCTTCCATTTCTTTCTGCCGAGTTGTACGATTACACGAAGCCTACACAAATCTTAATGTGTGTCTTCCGCTGACCGTCTCACTAGCTGCAGTCATCAGCAGTAAATTTTGTCCCTAATGCCTTTTCACTGCATTACATATTCAAAATATTTAAACTAAATACAGCTGTTAATTAAACACGCTTTTTTCTAGGTGTGACGTAACGGTCATGTTATGAAATGTGTTGTGACAACAAGTTATACCGTACCCCGTTTGCACGATCAAGCTGGCTCGACGAGTTGGCTCGACGAGCTGGCTATATGTTAGCTGTTAGCTGTTAGCTGTTAGCTGCCAGCTCGATGTTTGCTCGACGTTTGATTGATGTTTGCTCGATCGTGTAAACGGGATATTGCAGTAGCTAGTCTCAACCTGGGCTATCAACATTAATCGTCGAAGCAGGGTAGCGTCGCAACAAGCCAACAGCTGAAGTCGTAACTAGCAAGCTTGTTGTCGCAACAAATTTGATATCATTTAACTGAGTTACGAAAGAAACAAAATTGGTGCCTTTATTGGAACAGCGTGTATTATTCGTAGCATCATCGTTATCATCATCTACCAAAGGTACATTGCCCATGACAGACAAACTGAGAAAAGACGAAGGCAAATTTAAAATGCAGCATGGTTCATAGATACTAGCAGTTGTAGGTCTAGGACTCTAGGACTGGGTGTAATTTATAGGAGTCACTCCATGTAGGTCCAGTCTCGGCGACGCTTATTTGTCACTTGGTCAGGTTGCTTCCTTTAATCCCTAGAGGTCGCAGTTGGCTGCGTGGATAGAAGACGGTCAGCAGTGTGACGGAGCAGCTTAATATTGACGACGTGTTACAGACGACGTAAGCATGCCGTCTTTTCAACGGCGCTGTCGACAGAAATCACTCCTAACTATAGAAATACTGCGGTCGGTGAAGCGATGTATCCGTCGGACCCATATTGCTGCCGTATAACTGTTGCGTTTAACGCTCAACACTTAAATTTTACAGCTGTTAGCTCCCAACAACAACCGCAACATGAAACGATCACCATGTGGGTGCCGTGACATCGTCGGTCGTGTGACAGTCACAATGTATGGTTTCTTGTAGATGGCCAATCATAACTAGCACAGTTATGAAGATTATTGTATACCGGTAGCTTAGCTTCTAAGATTTTGGGGGTCGTGAGTGACTTTGACCTTTTGGGTCATGTAACGTCATCGGTCGCGTGACCATACAACTCGCAGCATATGGTTTCTTATAGGGGGATAATGGTTTTTAGAAACCATCCTTCTGTTTCGCATGTTTGCTGAGATGCATTGCGTGTCATGCATTTAGTCACGCATGTCTTCACTGGAAATCAGACGCTGCAGGAGAAGGACTTGAGTGTCTTGGTTACTAACAATCTGAAGGTTTCAGCACAATGGTTCAAGCAGCTTGGAAAGCCAGTAAAGTCTTGGGTATGATAAAAGACAATTTCGAATACTGGATAAAAGCAGTTTTATGATTCTGTACAAGGGTTTTGTCCGACCGCACTTGGAGTACGCTATCCAATTAGGCTTGGTCATCAATCTGCGCAAATATATCGCATGTCTTGAACGAATTGAACGGAAGACCACCTAAAATTAGTGAAGGAACTCAGAAGTGTATTTTGTTTACAAACACGCTTGCCGTCTGTTAGTTTTTAGCGACACAGTTAACGTGTGGTGAGATGTTCAGTAATCAGTTTATTGCTAACTGTTTAGAATGCATCAGTAAAACAATGATGAAAATCGGTTAAAATTTAGCGAAGATATGGACAATAAAATGTGGAACGTTTTTTGGGACACAATGTAAATAATAAGAAAAGTAGCAAAATTATATTTTAGAGTAAAAAATAACTTACACCCCGACCTACAGTAACCTTGTGCAGCACGTTATGCGGTCATCCATAAAACGATTGGACTTGCGCTGTAGCACGCGAACACGACAGTAAACGAACAAAACAGAAAAAAAAACAGTCGAAAGAAAAAGGAAAAAATATACAGAAAAGCATCTGTAAGACTCGACAAGCGCTACTTACCGATGTTTAGAGCGAACGATTTCAATAATATTGTAGCGCGATAAAGCAGCAACTGATGAAGACGAGTCGATAAGAAGCTACATCTGCTGCTGCTGCTGCTAAAACCCGGGCTTTTTGCACGCTACTCGCTGACCACACGTCGGCCGCGAATACGGTCGCAGATGTCGTGTAAGCCTAGTATTTTTTCATCTAGGCCTACTGTAATTTACTCGGATAGTCCACTTCGTGGCAGCCAATCGCACGATCACTGCTGTATGGACCAAAACTGCATCGAATCGACTTAAAAAATACGCTTTCGCGATAGTTGCCGGTTGAGGCTACATCATTTCGTTGGGTTTATATAGTTTTTTTTTGTAATTTTCTGCTCGGTTTCATGCTGTTTCGCATCGTTGAAATATATCATTGTCTTGATCGTATGTAGTTATCTGTCCCATTGCTATGGCATAGCATGGGACAGATTATAAAATCACTGTCATTCTGTCAGTTTGTCTGTAAACACTCCTAGGGCCGCAATTTTGATTCGATTTTGATGAAATTTTGCACAGTGATTCGGGGCCCAAAAAGTAAGATTGAGTTTGTTTAGGACAAAATTCTGATAACTCCTTCCCCTATTTTACCCTAATTTTTAAAAATTTGCATTACGGCCTATGGGGACGTCAAAGCGGTATAACTCGGTCCCCGTAAAAGATTATTGTGTGCTGTGTTTACCTACCCCCTATTTCATTTTCAGTTTCCCATCATTTTAGCATAATAAAGTTCACCGATTTTTATTGCCCAACGCGAGAGGAGTCGTGGGTAATAATGCTGTTTTCGCATGTTGATATCTCAATTCGTTCCGGAGATATTTGCGATTGAAATCTGCATCTGAGCAACAATAAGGTGGCTGTATAGCTTAGTCGCCAGCCACAATAACACATTCCACGGTTTAAAATATAAGCGTATAGCCTACGTTGACGTCCTTAGCACGTTCGAAAGCAGTAAAAGCAGAGAGACAGACAGTTACTTTACAATGCATTTACATTTTTTTTCAACCAAGGGCAACGCCGAGGCCATCACGATGTCACTGGAGCTACATGAGTGACCTTGAACAACCTTGTACTTTCTAAAATAAAGCGCTTTAGTGACTTGTTTGCAATTTTTTGGCTGTGGCGCAAATTTGAAGAACGATTTGCGCTGAAATGGCAGGAGATAAACCAAGACAACCTGCACACGAAATTTTCAACATTAAACGTAGAGTTTAGCTGCTTAAATTTTGGCCGCCTGGGTTTAACTAGTTCTTCATAGGCCTACGGGGAGTCAAATTTGGGTATTTCTTCAAAATGCGCAATTTCTGCTATGTGCAACTAAACCGTGTTATACTGCAATTGCTGATGCGTCACCATTTTTTTATCCCGAGGCTGGAGGTCGCCGTTTGATGAGGTAAACTGGCGTGCTAAGTGCCATCAATGATGTTTAGCTGACCAGCGTGTCGCCGTCCTTGCACGCGTACATGCTGCAGCAGTTAATCGAATATCGCGACGGGATGTCAATGTCACAGACAGGCCGCTGCTGCCGCCGTCAGTTAGGCTACTTCTGAAACACGTAGTGCGGTCAGCGGATTCATCTGCTTGTGGATTCAAGATCCGCAGAATAGTTCAATAGTCAATATCGATCGACATGGGCCTATTGTAGCAATCATTTTTATCATCGTCGTTATGCAAAAATCATAGATGTAAAAATACGTTTTTTAGGTTTTTTTTATTCTTGCCACGTTTTTCAAGTTATTTAACGTTTTTTTTTATTTTCTCAACGTTTTTTATTTTAAAAAACGTTCATCACAATTTGAAAATTTTACCGAGAACGTCGAGAAGGGCTTTTAAAGCCACACAAACGATTAATAAACTATAGTGGTGGTAGTTTACTTACTTAGTCTAGTGATACGTGGTCTTATGACTAAACGGTTGAATTGAAATTGAATAAAATTTTATCTCTTTCTTTAGTTCTAGCTGTACTGCAATTACAATAGCTTTCAGGCAAAAAGTAGAACAAATTAAGGCTGTTTTTATCAACGTTTTTAAACGTTTTTTTGCCACGTTTTTACGTTTTTCAACTTTTTAAAATTTTTTTGGAACGTTTTTTACATTCGTGGCAAAAATCGACAGCAGAGAAATAAAATGAAGTTATCTGTATTAATATTTCTGGCAAATATAGCACGGAAAAGTCTACCTCAAAACACGCTATTAGAAAACATGTCAAAATTATGATTTTATTTCATTTTATTTAAACAGCAAAATCACTTTAATTATGTGCATTGATTATTGGGAGACGTATAGCATAGAAATTAAGCGTGCGATTTGATTGCAATTTAGCATAAATTCTGCATAATTAAATCACAGTAGGTTTAAGTTTCTTTTCGTGTAGATCGAGCGATAACGCGTGGAACAGTTTGCGTGGCTGTGTTAGTTTTTACACACGACAGCTATGTCAAGCGCGTCCTAACTATTGTAGAGGCGTCTGTTCGTCCATCCGTGTGTCCATCACACTTAACTGCCATATCAAAACGGTGGATAACGATATATTGACTGTGGGCTGTCACAAAAAAATTAGTTTTGTGACAATATTTTGCGCCACTGGGTGAGGGGATATCTTTCAAACGAGAACGTCAAAGACGGGTACCGCATGAAAAGTCGTCATTTTTCTGCTATTGACTCGTCTAGCGTGAAAACGGACGCAGATAGGCACGAACGAATTTCCTGCTTATTGTAGCAAACACTGCTGACTAGTTTTACGGGAGTACCGACATCAACTGACCTAGAACGACCTTTAATACCAAAAATGGGGCGTTTTAATTATATTTTTTTGCGATTTTCAGCTGCGGTGAACATTTTAAGAGTCAAATGTACCGAAACGGTTGGAGATAATTACAGGTTTAGGCCTATATCAAGGCAATCTGCGTACGAAATTTTCAGCATTAAACGCAGAGCAGTCTAAGTTTCGACCCCTAAGTTCAATGAGTATTTTTTGTACGGGGTCGTCAAATAGTGGTATCCGTTGAAAATGCGCGATTTTTTCGACTATATATCCACTAATTTTGCTGCTGCACTGCTGACGAGCTTTTTAGAAATACCAACGTCGACGACTTAAACGACCTTGAAATCTAGAAAGCGGATTTTAGTCATTTTTAGCAACTTTAAGTTTTGACGCTTATTGCAGCAGTGAATTATATATAGCCTATGTGTCTGTCTCTCTGTCTGTCTGTCCGTCCGTTGATCCTTCCGTGTGTTCGTCACACCCTTGAGCCCTACAAAACGATGCAAGCTGAGGTCACGAAATCTTCACCATTGGCTGCCATAAAAAGTCTAGTTTTTCGTGACAAAATTTCGTGCCCCTAGTTAAAGGAGTTTCTTTCGAACGAAAACATAAAAAGGTGTATTTCCCTAGAAGTTTTTATTGTTCGCTTGTCAAGAGTGAAAACAGTTCGACAGGCCTAAGCGTAGACATGCTGCATATCATAATAAGCACTGGTAACGAGTTTATCAGGCGTATCAACATTGATGACCTTGAACGACCTTGAATCTTCCAAAATAATGCATTTTAATAAATTGTTCGCGATTTCGAGGTGCGACACATGCACCGTTTAAAAGATGGTCACGTGACCGATGACGTAACATGACCCCAAAAAGTCAATGTCGTGACCATAAATGACGTCACGCTCAGAGGGGGTTTACATTATTGTGACGACGTGTGACGTAGGGGAGAGGGGTTAAAGGAAGTGCGACGTTACACACGTCACATCTGTAAAAAGGCACAACAGACAGCGAAATTCATGTTGCCAACTCGCCGTGTGTGTCAAGACGAGGAACATTTAGGAACACTGTGCTTAATTTCACACAATTTTATGCATTAAATTGACATTAGACAATTTTGATAGGCTATAATGAATATAATTTTATATAATGAGAATTAGGATATGCTGAAACTCATTTCTGTACTCTACACTACAGGCTGCCGGGGGTATTAGACGTTTGTGACGTCATATTTTATTTGTAACTATACCTATTCTATTTGTACAAGTTGCACTTGTCAACTTTGTCCATTAAACAAATATGTTATGTTATGTTATATTTGAAAGGGTCCAGGGAAATGTGACGAAGTGGGACGAAGGGGGTGAATTTTTTCCGTAAAATCGCGTGACGTCGTTTATGGACGACCCCTATAGAAAAATGAAACCACGATAAAATGAAAAATATGATAGGCATATGCAAGAAATTTCACAACAAACAAGAACCTAAAAATTGGACTTTTTGAGATATTTAGGTTTTTAAAAACACGCTAAGTTAACAGTGCTTTCAGGCTATCGGCAGCAAGAAAGCGCTGAACAACATATTAGCGGCCTTATAAAATTGCATAAAAACTGCGATTTTGCTCTCAGAGAAAGCGCTGTCATAGATACTTCGCTGACCTCCTGAGACCGATTATCCACTCCCAACTTATACGTGCTAAAAGCGCCTGTTAAGTTGAACGACAGCGCTGTCGGGCAACTCTGGCAAGTCAAGTTCAAGTTTTTTGTTTATTTGCGTTTTGTTATTCTGCCGACTTGTTTGTGGGTATGTTTCAGCAGTCATCAGCGTGAATGGTTATAATAAATAATTGATTTTGTGATATTTTAGTGTATAACATGGCGCTATTTCGATCATTTGGTGGTGCTTTTCGTCCGTTAAGTCACGTACGATCGGTTCCAGCAGTATCGTATCATAAAAATGTAAGCAATACAGTTTTTTTTGGTGGAATATTTGTGCTTGGCTCTATGGCGTAGGACGTTGAAGAGAAAGCCACTAACCAGCAATAAATAATTGTTTCTGCGTAAGTTGTTGACATGCACTGTAATAATAAACTGTAACTAATGCTGAAAGTTGGTTTAAACGGACCTTATGTCATTAATTCCTACCGGAAGCTTTCTACTGGGTATGTGATGTAGGTTACGAGGTATGTCCCTTCCTCTGTCAGGTCTGGATCGGGCTGATAATTGCCAAACTCGTGCTGGATATTGCGGCAGTGATGTCACAAATCATTTCTTACAAATTGACATCTCATGCTATCCAGCACTATTTCCTGGGTGCATGATACAGAAATGCCACATAACAATGAGAACTGCTTAATACATGGGTCGATGGGACGATGGTAAAAACGGATGTGCAGATGTCACAACATAGTTAGGGCTTGCATTAGGGATAGGGTTAAGATTAGTGTTTGGATTAAGGTTAGGGATGGGGTTAGGAATAGGGTTAGGAGCTGATTAAACTAATAAATTACAGTGCTACCTGCAGCGTTACCTGTTGTAACATCTGTAGGCCTAGATTCGCACATCCAGTCCACTTTTTACCTGTAGCTTAATACATGTGCTGGACATTACTCAGACAACTGAGCAATGTTTATTGCAGGTGATTGACCACTACGAGAATCCACGGAACGTCGGTTCACTGGACAAGAATGACAAGTCAGTTGGTACGGGTCTTGTTGGAGCTCCGGCTTGCGGTGACGTCATGAAACTGCAGGTCAGCATCATCACATAATGTTCAGCAGAGCTGGTATATTTGTGATGGTGTCACGACACACTGCACCAGCTGCAAATGTGATAACAAATATGATAATACTGCATTAGTATTGGGGTTAACCCTCATTTCCAGCCACTATGTTTAATACTTAATATCATATTTGGTGCCATTGCAATGTTGTGCAGTGATGAAACAACACTTTCTTATTTCTACACCGTGATGAAGACTTTCTTTTTAGTCCGCCCGAAAGCGATAGCTTGCAGAGCGGACTTAAGTTTTAGCCCAGATGTTTTTTTTTGTCAACGCGAGATCTCCGAGATGCGTGGGCCAACCGGCATGAAATTTTACATGATGGTCAGTACTAGGCCCTGTTTTATAATGCCGGTCCAAAATTTCGGGGGCCTTCTCCAAAAAAATTTCAGGGGCCAAAAACATGCAAAATTTAGCCCGATTTCGGACGACTTCGAAGTTCGGCGGCAAATATCTCCGAAACGGATGAAGATATTCAAAATCGGATTTTTACTTTATCTACCGCGATTTCTCCTGTGTTAGGCGAAACAAGTCCGGTGAAGTTTGGTCCAGTGACCTTGGAGATCTCGATGTTGAATTGTACCCACCGAAAACGCATTTTTCGGAAGACCATATTTCGGCCCTTAGGGGGTACTGCGCCCCCAAATTTTTACATGCGCTAGAGAATGACCAAGTCTTACTAGCGCACCCCCCATCGGGGACGGCGGCCCCCATTACAACTTTTTTCAAAGGAGGGTCAAAAATTGGCTTAAAATGTAATAAATTAGCGCTTATATCTTCGGAGTTAAGGGGTGTAGCCCGACGAAACTTTGGCACTTGACGCGGCTCTAGGTTGGGTTGTTAACACAAGTACAAATTTTGGGGGCACCGCCCCCTTAAGATTTGGGAGGGCAAAAGACGTTCAAAAATCGGTGCGATTTACGACAACTTTCGAGTTTGAGCGCAAATATCTCTGGAAACGATGAAGATAGCGACATAATCTAAACGGCGTTGATGAGAGCGATCCTTTCTGCGTTGAACAAAAAAAAATTTGTGAAATTCTGTCCTCCACGAACCAAGTTATAAGCGCTAATGTTGGCCTACCCTAAGTCGACAATGCGCGTTCGGCGTATGCCAGTGCATTTGAGTTCGGGCCACATGACTTTGATGCCGGGGAAATTCTCCCCCCTCTTTACCCCACCCTCTAATTTTCCGCAATCGGACTTAGGGCGCTGGGCGGACTCACGTTGGGCTTTGCCCCAAATTTCTAGTTAAGATTTAGACTTTGCATGCGGCGTGAAATGTTCCAATGTATTAGTGTGACTAAGCATGCAATGCATGCTACTCGATGCCATTTGATGGTAACCGTAATAACATTATTTTTATTTGACTCCATAACTGCTATCAAAGTGTCTTATATATAATTGCTAGCACTATCAAAACATCTTGAAATTCTTGCTTTTTGTCAAGTTTAAGTATTATTTTTCTTGTTCTAAATCATCTTGAGGACTACATCTCTGCCGTTTTGTGTTTAGTTTTGAATGTGATGCTGATAATGCATAATTTGGACTGACAGACTACCAAAACAAGTTGTGATTTTAAAACATATTTTCATTGCTGCTGCATCAGTCTGCTTGCTTGTTGAGTACTGCATTCCCATGACAACATAACTAGCATAAAACTAAGTAATTAAAACAGTCAACCAATCTAAGATTTTTATGTTGTACAGATAAAAGTTGATGATCAAGGTCGGATCATTGATGCCAAGTTCAAAACTTTTGGCTGTGGATCGGCTATTGCATCTAGTTCTCTTGCTACAGAATGGATTAAGGGCAAGACGGTCTGTGTCTTATTTGCGTGAATTACTGTTGGCTTGTAACTCATGGTTTGTTTACTTGGAGGTCTTGTTTTTTCTATCTATTCACGTTTAGCTCATTCTAGTATCTACTAGATGTCATTCTTGATAGCTGAGATTTGTCAACTCTTATATCAGACGAATAGGCCCCACAGTTTTCCGCGGCAAATTTTGCCAAATTCCACTGACCATTTTGCAAAATTCCGTTGCTCACCGCGGCAAAATTGTTCAAATACCGCAGCTCACCGCGGCCTTACGTTTATGAGTAAACTGAACTCTTGTCCTGCCAAAAAAACTCTATTGAAGGCTGGCTTGTGCTCAGTTATTCTAGCAACAAAGAAAGTTATTAATATTTTTTTCTTTGTATTTTACGTGCAATTTTTCAAATCAAAATGTGTTTATTTGTGATTGTGTGCCGTATTGCAATGGCTATTAGTAGGGCTCATAGTTTTAAGCAGTATTTAATTAGTCTATTTAGACTAATTAGGCCTATAATAAGTTTATTTAGTTACATCGTGAAGCCGACGATTGTACCGATCATCGGTCATTTCTCAATTTTTGCAAAATTCCGTGAAATTCTGCGGAAATGTCAAAATTCTGCGAATAAAGGCAAATTCCACGGCTTGGTTCGAAATTCCATGACTCACGGAAAACTGTGGACCCTACAAATGAATGTATATGAACGTGAGCCCTTCCCGGTGGACTAATTACTGAACTATGTGCACATTGCATTATGCAGTCATCCAGATTTCTGAATCTGCCGGCTGTTAGTAATTTAGTAGAGCTGACTGTTGTGGATGACTCACAAGACTAACATCGACTCTTCTGCCTTTCATTCGGTTTTGCAGTTTAATTCCAGATTCGACGTGTTTCTGGATGGCTACAACATTTAGCCACGTGTGGCGAGGGTGGGTGCTTCCACTCTATGGGCAGACCTCGGATTGACGTTTTGAGTGCTCTGGAGATGTCAAGTGACGCATCCATCCTTGCCACGTGACCGAAGAGTCGATGGATGGACGTAATTGCAATAACAAATAATAAGTAATAATAAATGTACGAAACATCAGTTTATACACTTGTTAATGGCGACATGCAATGACTGACACATCGAAAACAGCAAAAATCATAAAAAGGTGATATCACTCACCATCACATTGTCTAACTGTCAATGTGCTGTTGAATAATATCACCTTGCTTGTTTCCTGTCAGAGAAAATGACACTTATTGCTGTGAATGTCTATAGCTCAATGAAGCTGAAGAAGTCACTAACCAGGAGATTGCAAAGGAACTCTGCCTTCCACCTGTCAAACTGCACTGCTCCAGTAAGACAACTCAGTTCTTGTTAACTGTAGAAATAACTAGAGCTGTCCCCAATAAATGATTTTTGGTTGTGCTAATCATGTAATTTGTTATTTTAATTGTATGGTTTTAACATGTATAAGTCGTCATTCTCAAATGACAGAAGGCTATCATGCTGTTGAACATCGGCTTACAGTTTGCAAGGACAAATGAAACATCATATAAAATTAGACTAAAGCATAACATAAGCTGGATTTCAGGATTTGAAATTACAATATATACGAACATGTTGCACTTCCATTCTTTGGTAGATATCAGGACGTTTTGCCCCTTAACGTTTCAGCCCCTAGACATTTCACCAATAGTCTGGTCGTTTTGCTCCAATAACGCTTCGTGCTTTGGACATTTCGCTACTAATGAAAAGAATTGTGAATGACAGCAAAGATCAACAGACAGTGAAAACAATTTGGCAAACATGATGTCAGCTTTGCCATCATCTTCTCTCTGTCTGCCATCTTCACTGTCATCTGCAATATAAGTTTGCGAGACGTCCAGGTAAGGGGCAAAACGGCAAAGGGGTGAAATGTCTGTAATTCCTTTGGTGCATGTATAGTGTGCTTCAGTTAAGTGACTTCTTTTAATCTTAAAATCGTGATCCGTATCGAGCAGTTACCACCAAAATGTATCTGATTGTAGTTTTCAGTTTGGTTTCATTAATTTTGGGGATAAACAAATGTATAAGCTTCTTCCTCTGGTGTAGGTAATAGTAATGATTTTAGTTTTTATTCCTGTTTAAGCTATTTTTGAAGGTACTGGATTAGATCGGTGTTTTGCTTGTTGTGCATAGTGCTGGCTCAGGATGCCATTCAGGCTGCACTGAAGGACTACAAGTCAAAGAATGAGAGTGAAGATGGAGAAAAGGCCAAGGCTTCAGCTATCTAAACTCATGCATGGATGGATATGGTTTCCAGATATATATCTCCACACACAAAATGCTGTCAAAATGTTGTGTGCTGTAGTAGACGAAATGTCATGCCTATGTTCAGCAGTACAAGTGATGCAGTCTTATGGGTTAGTTTAATTAGGTATTTTGGTAACCAGATGCAGTTGTGGTCTGTTGTTGCTGATTGATATTGCTAACTTAATTTTAAGTTCTATTGGCATACAAATTCATGCATCCTAAACTGACCAGTTCTATATTCACAGGCCTTAGCTTTGGGTAATCTTGTTGCTTTTGAACAGCATTTTTGATAGCCTGTAATTACTTTTGTGATTGGTGTTTTTGTCTTCAGTATTTTTTCTTGCTCTGCTGATGGAGGAGCTTTAGTAAATATTAACTTCTCTAGTTTGTTCGTAGTAAGCAAGATAGCAATAATCTACTAAATGCATCAAGACTCCTGCAGAAATATTTCTGCAGAAGATAGTGGTCAAGCATGGCAGTAGTCTGAATTGGCAAAGGAAGCTCATACTGCACACTAATTTGTCATGTTTTAATATGCTACATTACCTTGGAATCATATGTACTTTTTCGTAGCTAGCAGTATACTGACATATTGTTACCGTAGCGTTAGTTGTAAAGTGTATGACAAGTAGTGTAAATATCAGACGCGGTCGGCGAGTATCGTCACCACGTTGTTATACTGCAAATGTTGCTTGTGTATTTTTGCATTGTCACTTTTGTGATCATTTGTTATATGCGATGCGGTCGTCGAGAATCGTCACCGCTGTGATCTCATTTCTACATTGTCTGTGTACAGTCAAGTCAATTTGTGTTACTGAATGTTATGACATAATGACAGTGATGAGCATCTTGTGCATTAAAGTATATGTTGCCGATTATATTTGCTTTCTTGGTCTTTAGTCACAGTAGATAATTATAACAGTCCTAGAAATAAGACTTGAAAATGGTCCTTTGCAAGGTCTTGCAACTAAAGACGCTGCAAGGAAATGAATGATGCAATTAAATTTTTCTTGGTAGTACAGCATATGCTAAAACCAGTGGCATATTCAACGATTGCAAGGGACCTGCCATGCTCCATGGACATTGTCATGCACACTTATTCATTGCTTCGTTAAACATTCTTTCATTCGTGCATCGGTTTAGACTTCAGTTTCTGGCAGACATCATCTCAAACCATATTCTTTAAATTCTAAATCGACACTAGACCACGTGTGCGTAAACCTATATGTTTGGTTAGGTCTGTCAAACTTCATTTTTATAATCCTTTCGCTAGCAAGGAAGGAGCAGAAAATTTCCCCCTGAATGCACCACTGGCCGCATAAAAGTCCTGGATCTCAACTGGATACGTGACCTGGCCCCGCTTGGAATAACACTTAACAATACAGATGGCTTTGCCATGCCTAAGTGGTTATTTGTATGTTGTAATAAAATGTTTTCCTTTTGGATTTTCATATCTAACAGGGTGCCTGATGTTTATAATTTGGTTAAAATCAGTCATTTTCCAATTTTCCGTAACTTCATTTTCTCGACTTTTCCTGACCATTTTGAAATTCCCTGAGTTTTCCATATTTTCCAGGTGAATGGTCACCCACATCAAAATACTGCATCCAATGTTCCATTTTGTCTTTGCCAGATCAATAATCGAAAGTAGACAACATGGTGAAATGCATAAAAGCACACATTGCGTTTTTTGTATAAGAGATTTAATGAAGACAGTTCTGCTGCAGATGGGCATTGTTCATTAATTATACGCAGAGTCAGTGATTGTGGCTTCATCGCTTGCCACCAACACGCGGTGCTGACTTGGGCATGGTCTTTGCCACCTTCTGCTTCGGCTGTGTCTTGGCTGCAACCGCCTGCAACAGACAAGGCACTTTCTGTATAATGGGGTGTTTACACGATCCAGCAAACTTCCAGCAGATGTATTCAAAATACACGTGCTAATGCGGACGTTTGCTGGATCATGTAAACATACTATAGGTCACATTGCACCCTGTAAAAACACCCCAGCAAACTAATTTTCAACACCCACAGCTAAACTGCATATATTTTGTATCAAATGCAAAAAACAGTACACAGTTGACTAGAGCACGCACATTCTCCCATTGAACTTAATACAGAATTACAGTAATTTGTATGGTCTGTATGATGTTCTGCTTTAACAACACTGAAAAATTTATTTCACAGGATTAGCATAAGGCATGATTTTGAAAATAATCAGAAACACAGTAACAACAGTAACAGTACTGCACAAGCTGTAGTACGAAAACAGAACAATCCTGCAGAAATCATTCTTGCAAACTTTCTGACCTTTAAAGTCATTGCTGCACTAGCACAAAATAGCACTGGTGTGGATCATCAGTTTACAAAGAGTTAACACTGGCCCGTCGTCTGTGACACAACCTCAACAACTACGTGGAGAAAATATCAGCGGACGACGGACCTTAAATTTTGCGCAGTGTTTTGTCATCATCGATCCACACTTGAGTACATGCAACAGGGTCATTCGATAAATAAGCTACAAAACAGCCGTCATTCCGTTAGTTTTTAGTCCGCTTCAGAAAGACAGTTTCCGGAACAGATTTATGTTTTACCGTGGATGTTTTTTTTTTATTTTTTAGTTCGCCAATGTATCTCTGAGCTGCATAGACCAATCGCCACAAAATTTTGCAGCATCTCTTCCATTTTATAATGCAGGCCCAAAATTTTGGGGTGCTCCCCAAAAAATGATAGGGGCCAAAACATGCAAAAACTGGTGCGATTTCGGACAACTTCAAAGTTCAGTGATCTACCAGCATTCCTATTGCGTTAGGCAAAAAAAGTCTGGCGAACTTTGGTCCACTAATCAGTCACCGAGATCTAGTGGTGAAATCGTACTCACCCAAATCGCCTTTTTCAGGAGACCATATTTTGGTCCCTAGGGGTGCTGCACTCCCAAATTTTTACATGCGCTACAGAATGACCAAGTCTTACTAGCACACACCCCACGGGTCATGAGGGTCCGCCCCAACACTATTTGCTAAGGGAGTCCAAAATTCACTCACATTTTAGCGAATTAGAATTAGCTTTAAAGCCAAGGGAAGTAGCCTAATGAAACTTTGCCACATGTTGTAGTGCTAGGTGGGGCTGATAATGTGTACAACTTTTGGGGGGGCAGTGCCTCCTTAAAATTTGGGATAGCGAAAACGTCCAAAATTTGGCGATTTAGGACAACTGCTGACTTTGAGCACGAATATCTCTGGAATGGATGGAGATACTGACAAGCAGTGAACGGCATTATCAACTACAACCACTCCCGCGTTGAACAAAAAAATGGTGTCCACTAACGACAACAGTTAGTTGACTAATGTTTTCCTACCCTAAGTCGACACTGCGCGTTCTGTGTATGCAAATGCGTTGGAGTTTGGGCAACATGACTGCTACGAGGGGAATTTCAACCCCCAAAATTTTCCCCCCAATTAAACTTACGGCGCCAGGCAGACTCACATTGGGCTTTGCCACAAATTTCTAGTCTGAATATAAAAAAATCCAAAATATACAGTACGCTGTGTAAGGAATTGTAATTTGAACATGTCTAGAAATTTTTTGGATGATGCCGTAATTATTGTGATGTCGCCTGAACAAGAAACACTCTGACTATTACTCAATACCTTCTGTGCCTTCTTTGCAGCATCCTTGGCCTTGGCCTTTTCCTTTGCTGCCCTGAAAATGCACATCACAAATTCTGCTGCTCAACATCAGATGTGATAATGCTATTTCACCATACTGAATTAATGTAAGCCTAGATATCAGTATTACTTAGGGTGTACATAGTTCAGAGTCTCAAATTCAAATCAGAACTGCAGACTTAGATATTCTTTTCAAAGTCACATGCCTGCACTTGTCACCTTGATGGGCAATGGGGCATTAACATCCATCTAGGGCCTATAACCAGATGCAGCAGCAAGTCTGAAATGCAACAGTGGGGCTGCCAGCCACACTTATTTACTGGGACATCATGCATTTTGATCTCTCTGTCCTGCACTCTGGCTAAAGCCTCCTGGGAAGCCAAATGACCCAATTTCCCCCAAAAGTGGAAAAATGGCTGAATTTCATCATACAAAAAAGTGTAAGACTGGTGCTTATTGAACCAAAATAAAAACAAACCACTTAAACAAACACAAGTCTGACCATTCTATTAAAAACTTGGAAAATCATTTTCACCACTTAAATTCATCCAGTGGCTGGGCTTTGGCCAGACCCGCTGGGGAAGCTTGCAGTCATGTAGAACCACTAGCTAGACGGATGTAAAAGAACTGAAGGGGGAAGAAGCAGAGAGAGAAAAGCAATTAGAGGGGTGTTGCATACTTTTGGCAACTCTGCGCAATGACCAGATGGCTACACAGTTCTATAAGTGGTCAGAGCAAGCTTAAGTTCTAGGGCCATAGCCTTAACACTTTTTGATCATAATCTGTACCAGTGTACCTGTACGACGTGTGTACATGCTACATTTCTTACATTAAGGTTCCTTCGCCATCCATGCTGTAAGGGAGGAAGAGGACAGGCACCCGGTGACCATGAAATGTTTGCCAAGATGCAATCACATGCTTGTGTTCTACATCGGCTTGAAAAGAGCTCAGCAGGACACATCAATAAAAGCATCTCTCACAGGTCACAAAAGAACCACTAGTGGATTTAATAAGTTAATAACTAACGAACACATACCTGATCGCCTGTTCTCTTTGTGCCTGCCGCACTTCAGGCTTCTGGTTGCGCTTAGCAAGGATATCGCTGAGCGTAGCGCCGGTGATGGCGCGCTGGAACTTCACCGTACGCCGTGTACGTTTCTTCTGTACCTCTTCCTGCATTCCCTTCTTGTGCTTGCGTCGATACAGAACTGTCCAGTGCACCTTGCGCGGGTTGCGCTTCGATTGGTGCAACTTGGCGCATTTGGCATTTACGAAGTGGAACGTCTGTAACACGAGAAATATAACAATTCAGACAGCGTTACTCAGTATATATTAACCCTAACTCAATTCATCTGCAAACATACGCATAAGTAAACATGCACTGCCATCATATGTTAAACAACTGAATTAGTTAGAATCTTGTTGCATATGTTAACATTTTCCACTTCCAAACTGTAACGTTCAGTTGTACTACTGGGATTAAGGTATGTTTACACTGACAGGAAATACTAGGGGCTGAACTCGAGTACTAACTACCAAAAATTAATTATCACAAATATACGCCACATCAAAAACAATACAAACATCAGACACTTCTGTCCTAGTTCCTTCAAAATAAACACATGTAATCTTGGCAAATATGGTGCAAACTGCACTTGTACTGTGCAGAACAACCTTAATTGAAAAAGACTACAAGCTAGCCTAACTGATGAAACTAATGAAACAAGAGAAAGATTTATGAATTACACACATTTCTATGACAATACTGGCAGGCGTCATATATGAGCTTCTGTGTCTATAATCCGAAGTTTCGATTGTCCGAATTTGTATACTACAACATGCATTTTCACTAACTCTAACCCTCACCCTAAACCTACACTTAGTCAGTTGTGCTAAAGAATGCGCACAATGCGATCACTGCAAACAGCCGTTATCTGCATGTGGCCGCCAGCGTGAGTGCACTGTCTGGCGAGATGAAAAGCACAGCACATGCCAGGAAACAGTCAACAGTGCAATCAGCCAAGGCGTATCACCCCCCTTGACTGCCGCAATACTAACTAAGATGCCCGGATATAGTCTTCAACATCAATTAACGGTCGCCGCCGCTACATATCAGATCAAAGCACGCTGCCCACCTGCAGCCATTGTGCGCCACTGTTCTACACAGTGCGAGCGGCCGGTCATGGACAGCAGTGCGCAATGTGGATGGCTGTAATAACAAGCTTTCACACTGTTTGCACTCTTTAGCATGACCCCTTTTAGTTGACAGGAAATGTGAAGATTAAGTTAACGTCTGTAGAAGTGTACAGGAAAGAAACCCAAAACTTTCGGACTATCAAAACTTTGGATTATCGGACTGCTTCCCATATAAGATACCACTACGTCAACATCAATATTCGAAGATTATATCTGCCGTGAAAATTTACGGAAAATAAGTAAGCATTTTCGCTATATGCCATGAAAATCCATATCTACGAAAATTGCAAATATATCTATGGTGTTAAAATCCGGTACACGAACTTTGAAAATGGCGTCTATTGATCTAGGTTTAGTTCGAATGCAATTTGACACATATGAGAGTGCTGAGAAGGCAATTATAGATTTCTGTTGGCAGAAATATCATCCGATTCATGTTGAAGTCAAAGAGAAGATAGGCAGCTTTAACAAGAAAGTTAAAGAAGAATCCCGCATTACCACACTGCCAGACGATTCAGTAAATTTTCACGACAGATAACCAATTTAGGGCGGCCTAGCTTCCGTGAATATTCCCGGCAGATAACACCTTGCATCACAATATTGGTCCCGGGGCGTTCCTCAGCAGAAATTGAGAAGCAGCAGCCGGTACCTGTTTGTGACTACATGATATAAGCATACGTATCTACGGACTACACCAATTCTCAAGATCGGCAACATTACTTTTCACATACACGAAGAACAATGGTACTGTTTCTTCATACCTTCCCATCGATTTTAACTTGCTTCTTTCCGTGTCCGGGGTATATTTTGCACCCGCTGAATACGCATAATTCGATCCTATCACACAACAACATACGCAATGTAAGTAAGCACAACAACCGCTAATATAATCCGTTTGCAGTGCTAAGTACGATGTCAAATATAAAGGTAGAAATTAATGGATAAAATATAATCGACAAAAGTAAACATACTTCATCTTTACAACGGAAACGAAAAAGAAATGCAACGAATAGTTAAATGTTTACGTTAAAAACAACAATTAGAGATAGGCCAACCAATGACTTTTTAACAGAACGTCCTTGGTCCTTGAGGCCAACTTCCAAACTTGAACTTGAACTTGGGCGGATCCGTTGCCGGACACTCCTCTGGAGTGGAGATTGTCTTCTCATCCGTATTTATTCAGAATCATCTTTATTTTTGATCTTTCCTCCATTTTCTTTCT
>Ga0056128_1002263_pt1 | contig 22637 bp, 14 predicted proteins | sample WorMetLIZISLAND2_FD_71113 | JGI IMG/M metagenome (GOLD analysis project Ga0056128, IMG submission 71113) | Marine gutless worms symbiont microbial communities from Max Planck institute for Marine Microbiology, Germany - Olavius geniculatus... ... | reverse complement strand
TTTGTACAAGATATTTGGTGCATGTGATCGCAGCAGTCTGGATTACTTAAGAATTTGTGTGAAGCTTGATGGGATAAAACAATTGACTGAGAGAAGACATTGTGCATTTATTGAACGGTTCTTGGGTGATTGTCGATTTTCTAATCTGCTTTTAATGCATGTTCAGAACTCTGTTTTTAGCATAGGCTTATGAGTAGGTGTGTGGATGTGTGTGTGTTTGGTTGCATTCTACGGTTTTTTTATTTTTTTAATCTGTTTCTCTTTGTGTGTGTGCTTATCTTGTTACAGTTTTAATTGTGTTTGTGGCTGCCCTTGAGGCGAAATAAAGATATCTATAATGATTCAGTGGTATTGAAATAGCTGGTTAATAGTTACTGTGTTTGACACAAACCTATGCTGGTTAATGGTGCATAGGAACGTCAGAGAGAAAATGTTTCAGCACAGAGTGCACGTATTGCTAGAGTTGAAGAGAGTTGTCAGAACTTCGAAGATCAGAGTCGGGATCTGACACAGGTTAAGGCAAAGTGTGCTGAGCTTGATGCCAGGGTCCGAGGTCTGGCACAGAATATGCCTCATACTGAAGCTGGTCTGCCAGGTTAGTAAGATAGCTGCATTATCATGTATCTTGTCTATTCTTATTGTTTTGTCATTCTCTTTTATTTATTTTTTTTGTTTTAGTTTTTTTCTTGTTTCATTTTTCTCTCATTTCACTTTTTTTGTTCTAGTTGTTGTTTTTTTATGCCTCCGCCAACATAGTGCCGCCAGAGGCATTATGTTTTCAGAATGTTCGTGTGTCCGTGCGTCCGTCCGTGCATGCGTGCGTGGACTTTGAGCACAAATATCTCCAGAATGACTGAAGATATCGACAAGAGGTAAATGGTGTTAACAACTATGATCTATTCCACGTTGAGCAAAAAGATTGGTGAACTTTGGTCCACTAACAACGACGGTTAGTTGGCTAATGTTTACCCACCCTAAGTCGACACTGCGTCCTTCTAGACAGCGTTTGCAAGCCATTGTACAGTAGGCCTAGTCAGTTGACGTTACGCGTATAGTGATGCGGTAACATTTCTTAGTAATTTCTCTTTTAATATGTCACACAGCCTACTTCTTTCTCGATTAATTAAAGGTCCGTGGTCACCAAAATTAACATATACATTTTATCCATTTTCCTGAAAGTGCAGAATTTTATGATAACTTTGACAGTAATATCGGCGCCCAGCATTTTGTCAACACGGAAAAATTTACCTTTGAAGTCGACGATCTACGAAAACAACGTAGAAAACGCGCCGCCACGATGACCTGCAGTGACGTCATGAGTTTAGCCTGTAGACGTCATGAATTAATATTCATGACGTCTATAAGCTATGGCCTAGCCTAGAATGATGGCGTCGTCGGCTAGCCATTAATATTCATGATCTATATGGGCTAGGGTCATGACGTCACTGCGGGCACTGATAGATTAGAATATTTCGCATAACGTAACGTAATGCCACATTTCGTTGAATTCACGCATTAATTTCATATATTTATGAAGCTCAAATCGACATATTATTGATGCGAGGTTAAATGTCTAATTTAAATCTACAGAAATTGCGCGAGTGAGTTTGACCGTGGCCGTGGACCTTTAAACTCAAACTCTTTCTGCAACATTGGGGTATGGTCAGTAATTTTGTCGTGTTTTTTGTTAATTAGTAATTAATCAATTAACAACACTTTCTCTGTGTGAACATTATTCTCTCGCTGCAAAGTTCTGCAGTGCGGCTCATTATCCGTGCAACTAATGAATGTTCATGAGATGCGACGAATCACGTCTGCATTTTCCTCATGCGTGACCAATCACCGGCAGGCTTCGACAGGTAGGGTCCAGTTATTGCTTGGCTATTAATAGATTCGTGATTTTTACTTTTTCGCATTACGCGCTGCAATACGTGGTCTCTGCGATACTTCTTGTCACATGTTGGCGGAGGCATAATAGTTGGCACAGACGTAACCATCATCTAGTTTTAGTTTTTTTCTGATCTGAGATTTCCATCTTTTCATTAATCATCTGTTTCTGGATTTTTTATGTACAAGTACCTCCATTTAAGTTTCTCTCATTTTATTTCCACTTAAAACATTTTCAGTTCTTTCTAGTTTATGCGCTAGATTTTTCAGTACAAGTCATTTATCATACTATCAGTCTGTCACGTGTGTTAGCTTTACATTTTACGTTTGAAGATTCTCGGATATCTGGAGTGGACAGCATGATGAGGTGCTGCAGCTTTGCCTGTAAATTTGTCTCAAGGCTGTGAGCCATTGTAAACTTGAACTGTGAAGTCTATCTTGATGGTCAAAAAAACATTTATTTGCTTGTGTACATGTTAAGTTGTTTGACCAAACCACAGTTGAGTAGCTAGTGCAGTAGAAACAAGTGTGATGCTTTTCAGTATTGCGTGCATGTTCTTTGCTGCCATATGCTTCTCAGCCATTGTGCTCGTAGTTTATCAGTCTATATTGTCTGGTACAGAGGACGTACGGAAGAAATTCATTGCACATGACCGCACGATCGGTCTACACGACGTGCGTTTGTCTGAGATAGACCTGCGACTACAGTGCACTGAGACAGCCAACTACGAAGGAATCTTGATCTGGAAGATTGCTGAGTATCGACAGCGCAAGTTGCAGGCTGTCGGCGGCCGCATTCTGTCCTTGTACTCTCAGCCGTTCTACACGTCACGCTATGGGTACAAGATGTGCGCCCGGATCTACCTCAATGGAGATGGTGTCGGACGTGGAACACATTTGTCACTTTTCTTTGTCGTCATGCAGGTATATTGTTTGCCACTGAAGTTTTGCTTGTTTATGTCATTTGTCTTGTAGGTTGGTTGATTACAGGTAATGCATGTTGTTGATATTAATAAAAACAAGTGGGGCTTGGGCGTGTGATGTTTTGTAGGCCACTATGACTGATAAGAGTATTGTGACAGATAAACATATAGGGTTGGCACTGAGAGGCGAGTGCCGGGAGGACAACACTCGATAACATCATGCACCTAGATTGACGACTGTTGAAAGGCCTTATTTGTAGCCAAGCAAGGTCAGAAGGTATGAAGCCTGTGCTTTCTGCAGACGGCCATTGGAAAAACTGGCACAGCGACAGCAGCAGAGCAGCACTTGCTAGACCAAATGCATTTCGGTGTCCATGGACAAAGCCAGTTACCCCCATACACTCTGTTGCACCTAGAGACCTGATTGACTTTAAGAACGGCTATAGCGTAAGTGCGCTGCCGGTCAACTATTTGTCTAGCAATACTGTGCAGCCAAACTGTTTAAAATACCACCAGTTACAATAGGCCTAGATTATGTTAAATTAATACAGATACAGCTTGTTTGTGCAGCACAGTGCTGGTGCTGATGTTTTGCTTAAGTTTACGGCATTTGTCTTGTAAATCAGTTGCAGTACAGGTAAAATGTGTTTTGATGTGAATGAAAACTGTTTTTGAACTTGTACATGGTATTGTGCAAACAAACAGAATATAGCACCATGCGTCACGAATGAATCGGAGGCACATATGGGCACTGGGCAGACACTGGGCTGAGTGCTTCAGTTGGCCTGCATAGTTTGCACCAGTTTCACTAGACAGTGTAGATGCACCCTATGATCTGTGCTGCAGGGTGACTACGATGACATTCTCTCCTGGCCGTTCAGGCAGAAGGTGACTCTAATGCTGCTGGACCAGAAGCACAACCGGCGCCACCTGTCTGACACGTTCCGACCCGACCCTACGAGCTCCAGCTTCCAGAAGCCAACGATGCCGATGAACGTTGCCAGTGGCTGTCCTATGTTTGTTGAGCAGAAAGTGCTGGAGGACGAGCGCGAAGGACTCTATCTGCAGAACGACACCATCTTCATCAAAGTGATTGTCGACACGAGCGATCTGCTGAACCCATAATGCTGCAGCACTTAGGTGCATAACAATGCTAGGTAAATGACCTGTGGTAGAACTAGTCAGCTTATTCGTTGATCTCAGTGGAAATAAATTGTATTGGTGGTGTACAGTACAGCATGCCGTGTTCCTGTACATATTACACAATACGTAGTATCTTATCCTATACAGTTTCATTGGATGTGATTATGAAGTTTCTGGCACAACTCACAGAACACTTGAGCTGCATACTGCTTGCTGCCTGCGAATCTCCTGCTTTAACAGTTGCCCAAGATTCACTTTCGTTGAACCTGGCTTAACCAGGAGTGACTTTTGTCTAGCCAGTGATAGCCATTTCACAAGCGTCAGTTGTAATTGATGTTATGAATAGATCTGCCACTGGAGTTCTTGCTTACATGGTTGGCTGAGAGTGAAGTGTAAATGCTTAATAAAATTATTGACTGAAAGATGGGATGCAATTGAAAAGGATAGGAAGTACGTAGCTTTGTGGTATGTTAACCAGTCAGTCAATCAGAAATGCCTATGTAGCCAAGTTGCTTAGAGTTTAGCTGTTAAAAAGTAAAGCATTTATTCAGAACCACAGAAAACAAAAGCAAAAATTTTTGAAGTGCTAAAATGATTATAGTAAATCAGTAATAAACTTGTATTTTGCCCCTGCCTTTTGAAAATTAATGTGCCATGGTGTCAAGACGGTATATGGACTACACAATGTGTATTAGATGAGTAGAAATTGTTGGTGTCGCTAACAAGAATGCAACGTCCATCAAGTTTAAAGCACTATCTAGCACTATCTAGTATGTTATTAGTATGTATTTATGTGTATGTTAAACTGTCTGGAGTGGTACAAGACTAGTGTATGTCAATGTAAGCCATGGTCTGTAGTTGGATAAGTGTTGAATGAACTTACACACTAAAGACAGTGGCTTATTCCATGCTGGCCAACAGTCAGTCGTGTACTGTTGCCTAATTTGTCACTCTGACTGCAATGGTGGGTTATCGACACGTTATCGCAGTGTTAGACAGTACGTTAGACATAGGCGCTAGGAGGCAGTAGGAGTGCCAGCGTGGAATGGCTTTTGTCTCACTTTGTAGTAATGAAGTTGTAGCACAGTTCATCCATTCAGTAATTAAAAATAGCAGCCAAATACTTGCACTTAATCCTTGTGTGATGTTGTGTGAAGGCATTCGTTGTGTCAGCTGCCCGTTTTGTTGTATTTTATGCATTGCACTTATGTAGTGAAGTACTGTCATTATTATTAGTACTGTTATTATTCGATATGTGGAAATTAACAATTTTTTTCTGGACAATGTGAAAAATACTATTGTGCCTCAGTGCATTTGTGATAGCTATTAGCTGAGTAAGTTATAACCATTCTAAGTGAAAACATACATTCTTGCACAACTAGTGCCTAATCACAATTAATGATTGTAAACCAGTAATCAATAATTTTTAAAAGTTAACAATTAAAACTTTTGGTAGTTATGAACTGTCATTATTATAATTATAACTACTGCAAACAGCAATGGTTACTAACAGACTGTATGCCACTAAGCACTGTTTTGCATGCAGTTGAAAACTGTTCAATCCATTCTGCAAGCTTAAGATCATGTAACAATTTATGTAACAATACATTTATTGGCAACCTTGCTCTGTGGGTCTACGTGCAATGAAAAAACCGGTTTGGTTTTTGCTATACAAATTTTCAAGCCTTTCTGTCAATTCCAAAACACAGGGTTCCCACTGTGGTCACGAAATAAAATTCAAGGACTTTTCAAGGACTGCCAACATCAATTTTCAAGGATCAAATGTTGGCATTAGGATCCAGCACACAATGAATTGTGGCTGTAACAACTTGACAATGAGACACGAGTGTAGTGAGTGAAAATTTTTTTAATGTGAAATTAAACCGTACAGCACAAATATGGCAAATTTTTATCATTTTGTTATTATTTTCCAGTTTTCCCAGACTTTTTCCTGAATAAATTCCAGGACTTTCAAGACATAGAAACTCAAATTCAAGGACTTAAGGCCTTGAATTTGGAGAAAAAATTTAAGGAATTTCAAGGATGCGTACGAAGCCTGAAAACAATAGTGTAAATTTAGATTCAAAGACTTGGGCAAGGTACAGCTCTCTATGTCCAATATGTACGTTATTAAAGTTAAAAACTGTTGTTAAAACTATGACTCAGATTATGACTTATGTATGACCAAATGACATGTACATGTATGCTCTATGTGACAACTTTTACACAGAAAATATAAACTCAATACCAGTGCCTCGTCACAATTGAAAAGTTTACTACTTACACGTACAACAATCAGAGAACTTACTTATAGTGTAAATTTCAACTATGCAAATGCTGTACCGGAGTTACGGGCAAAATGCAGAGTATAATCTTTACATATATTATACTGATATCATTAGCAAATGTAGCTAATATATATCACCCTGCATGCATACTGTTAGAGCATTTTATTCTGCTAACAGCTGTACAAATTCACTTGATAAGACTGATCAGTTGCCAACACCATTTCAGTCAACGCCTAGTCCCTACTGCCAGACTGTCACATACAAGTATGTACAATGATGCTAGTACAAATACACATCAGGCACTCGCTTGCAACGGCAGCAGAACCTTGAGTTAATTACACGACAGCAACACGGACCAAGTAACATTGTCCCTATGCAAGTGCCCGACAACAGCACAACATAACAATTTGCTACAGACTTTATTTCTGAAATAATTAACAATGAACTTATCATTTACAAGTGCAGGAATGTATAATCTACAATGTTGCCACTGACGATTACATAAACCCATTTAAATATTACAACTGACCTTCACACCTAGACAAAACTTCACACCTGAGGCAAAAGACTTGAAACTGCATCTGGTAAACTATACACATGATCAAATAGTCATCTGCTGAAATTTAACTGTGCAACAAATTTGATGACCACAATTAAAAAAAAAGACAAAAATGAATTGCAAAACAGGGCCGTAACATCAAATAAGCATCATCTGCCAGACGTACTCAACAAAATTTACAGAAATTTGGGAGAATTTGTAGCTTACAACCTTGCAAGCGATGCAAGTATCAAAGAGACAGAGAGCATCAGGGGAAAGTGAGCGAGTGAGCCGTTTTAACGTCCCACTCGACAGAATCAGGTCGAGGAAGTACATCAGATGAGATTGTAGCATTACAAAGCACTCATTGGCAATCGGACAGACCAGTAAACCAGCACAAAGCAGTACGAAGCTATGCCCACCAGTGTCTCATGTTCAACAGCAACCGCCGCCAGACTGTTTAACTGGCGTACTGGCATTTATTTTAACGTTTGGCTTGTCACTGGCGGCCGTCGCAGGTCCCATCCGATTCTTTATCTCGGCAGCCATCGTTACAAACGCCTGCTCGACGTTTGTTGCACTTTTTGCACTTGTTTCGAGGAAAGGGATGCGCAGTTGGTCGGCATACTCCTACAACAGTGCAAACACTCAGTGATACCTCACATCGAGTATCTTTTCAACATTTTGTCACATGCATCTCACACAGTGCTTTGATGCTCTTGGAAGAACATAAAGGTCTCTCATCCTGTAATAACCTGTTTCAATAATCCCCAAAGGTTCGCACTTGGGACCCATCTTAACCTAAATTTACTCGGGGTTAATCCAGTTGTCTGTGAGCCTCGATAAACAAAAACCAAAGTCTTAGCAAATAGCAATTTTGTCTAGTGTCAACGGAAGAGCAAAAATTCCACATTAATCTCCGATCCACCACTGTGCCATTAGCATAAAACAATATTTCACTAGTCATCAATATTTTCGCTATTTCCTAAAGGCTCTAATCGCATAATCATACATAGGACACTTCAAAGAGCGACAAAGTATAAAAATGCACTGATCACTCTAACAAAATGAAAACATTCATGATATACATCTCTAAGTGCTGAATTTTTTTCTTTTACGAAAAAACGAATTACTTATCACTCAGCGCCAGAACAGTGCCCAGTATCACAGCACAATTTAATAATATGTCTGCAGCAAGAAAATGAAGAAATTTCTAAAGATTACCCTAACTCTGCTTACCTTAGCTGTGGTGTAGTCGACAACCTTCTTTGTAGTCAAGTCGCTCTTATTTCCGACAAGAAGCTTGTTCACGTTTTCGCTGGCATAGCGATCGATTTCTTGCAGCCACTGTTTGACGTTGTTGAACGACTCCTGTGTCAACCATTCAGTCAATCACAGCATTAGCATTCCTGTATCTATGTACAGCGTGTGCCAAAAAATGTCCCAACTTGTTTTTGTCATAACTTTGTCAAATCTTCACCAAATTTGATAATTTTTGGCAAACAGATAGACAAGACGATAGAAATATGTATGGTACACTCACTGTCCACCTCACATAATTTATGTCAATGCACTACCGTGTAAAAATGCAGATGCTCCAAATTGTTACATTACATTGTGATTATCAGTATCAGATTGCTCACTTATTATTAATTGGACAAAGAGTGCCATGTGATGCAATAATTATGTGGTATTTAATATTTTTTGCTGAAAATAGCATACAACAAAATAACTGATTGGTGAGCTTAAAAACACATTTAATTTAATATGAATGAGTGCTGTGCATTTTGATCAGTTGATCGTTAATGCCGCTGTCAGCCGTGGCGTCACGTTTGGGCATAAATTCTGACAATTTGGAAGCAAGTTGTTACACATACTTATAATTCTGCTGAATAAATCACATTTTCATTTATTGTGTTTTTAATAAGTCAGTAGAACTTTTACGGAGACAACAACTCAGCATTATGCAATGATTTTGAGCATCTACATTTTACACAATAGTGTGCTGACAAATTATGTTAGGTGGACATTGAGTGTACTTTACATATTTCTATCATCTTGGCTATCTGTGTGCCGAAAAATATCAAATTTGGTGAAAATTTGACAAAGTTCTGACAAAAACAAGTTGGGACATTTTTTCTGGCACACCCTGTATATTACAGCTAGTGTCATTCTATGGATTCACTGCCATGGTCATGACTACAAGAATGCATCTGCAGTGTTCAGATTTTGTTCTGTTACACTGCAGCAGTATCACTGTCAGCTAAATTTGGGGCAAAGCCCAACGTGAGTCCGCCAGGCACTGTAAGTCGGTCGGATTGGTGTAAAAATTCAGAGGGGTGAAATTCCACCGGTCACAAAGTCACGTGGCCCGAACTCAAATGCATTAGCACATGCAGAATGTGCAGTGTTGACTTAGGGTGGGTCAACATGTGCACCTATAACTTTTATGTTAGTGGACCAAAGTTCACCAATTTTTCTGTTCAACTCCTGATGGACCCTGCTTGATAAAACCGTTGGCCTCTTGTCAATATCTCTATCCATTCCAGAAATAGTTGCAGTCAAACTCAAAAGTTGTTCGAAATCACACTGAATTTTGGATGCTTTTGCCCTCCCAAATTTCAAGGGGTTGGTGCCCCACAAATGTTGTACCCGCTTCATCACCCCCACCTTAAGGCAAAGTTTCATGGGGCCCGGCTACTCCTCATACACCTAAAGTTATAGGTGTGCATTTACTGAAATTTAAGCTAATTTTTGAGCCCCCTTTGAACAAAAATTGTACGGTGACCCCATCCCTGGTGGGGGTGTGCTAGCAAGACTTGGTCATTTTCTAGCACCTGTAAAAATTGGGGACCCTTGGGGAACCGAATTATGGTTTTTCAAAAAAGTTGACTTGGGTGAGTATGATTTGTCCTCTAGATCCCCGTAATTAGTGGACCAAGTTCACTGGACTTATTCGCCAAACGCAGGAGGAATCGTGGTAGATCACATGCTTGTCCGATTTTAAATATCTTTATCCGTCTAGAGATATTTGCCGTAGAACTGTGAGATCATGCGAAATCTCACCAAATTTTGCATGTTTTTGGCCCATAATTTTTTGGCGGGAAAGGTTCCTCAAAATTTTGGACCAGCATTATAAAATTTGGCCTATTAGTGATCATCACGCAAAATTTCACACCGATCGGCCGACGAAGCTCAGAGATCTTGCGCTGAAAGAAAAAAACATCTGCAGTAAAACATAAGTCTGCTCCAAAAGCTATCACTTCCGGGTGGACTAATGACTAAAATCTCAAAAGCTAATGCTAAAGAATGAAAAAAGATTGATACTCAAAAAAAGGAACTGGGTAAGAACTAAAACAAAAACAGAATTTCCAAATTAAAATAACAGTCCCTGTTCAGTTCAGTCACTTTGCACATGTCATTACACAGCGGTAGAAATCACTTCATTAAAACAGCAATGGAGCCTGTTAATACTACAATAATAAAACTTGGATCTAAAAAGTGTATTCACTACCCATGCCCTAATGGTACAGCATTTTTTTCACTTACAGCCACAGCAGATTTTAGCAGCCAGATCAGGGGCGCTGAAAATGCAACTACGGAAAATGTGAGTACATGCCTCAGTGCCTGTAAATATTTTTTGTGGAAATAACAGTAAACCTATCAAGTCTTTTCAAAAAAAGATTAAAACAGCTGAACAAAATTTGCAATGTTTTTATGTCTGATTGTAAAATCATAATGCAGTACAAATTGCCACATCGACAAAAACAGTTTATATGAAGATTAGTAACTAGGACTAAAGAGTACCGGTAGGCTTACACAGTCACTTGTAGTGTCCGAGTTAGAAAAGTTCAGCCAGCGAATAAAATCGTGAACTGGTAGAAAATTAGGAAGCAATTTTTTCACTTTGTTGAACGCTACAACGTGCAAAATCTTCAGTTTTCCGTGTCATAAGAATAAAACATACGGGAAACATAATGCTGGCGGGCAACAAAAATTGTAAATAGCTGACAACTGGTGTGGGGCAGTCCTATAAGTAGCATCCAAATGTCAGAATATCAAGCTGTGTAGGCCTATTTGATGCAAATATGCAGGCAGTTCTTGCATCAAAAGTGTTTACTTATCCATGAAAAAACTGTTGGCCACTGCACATTTCGAAAGATTTGTACTTGCATTTTCCGTACTAGCATTTTAAGTCGTCCCGCCAGATCATGCTGTCGATATGCCAATCCATCAACTTCAATGAAGCAACATTACAGCGTATGATGGTTTAATCGGGAGTTTACTATACAGACGGAAAACATGCTGCAGTGCATTGTGACCTGGTCTGTGACATCGTAGACAATGATGATGCCGTGTGCACCGCGGTAATAGCTGGACGTTATTGTACGAAACCTCTCCTGACCGGCTGTGTCCCACTGCATCAACAAATCACCCAACAGCTCTACCACTACCACTACCAGTATTAGGTATTTTCCAAGGGTTTACAATAATAATAATAATAATGAATGTTATTATTATTATTAACATCAGTAACAGTGACAATAATGGCCATGATAATGTTCACAGCACTGTCACTAAGACACTGCCATTGCAAGTTTATCCGATTCTTTTGCTGAATGCAACACAACACCAGGTGGCTGCCAACTTATGAAACAAGCTAATTCACCTGAGCCACAGATCCACTCATAGGCATTAGGCACCTACGCATATATGACTACAATCACCATTTACTCAGCTTGAAAGCAAATCCCATTTTACCATCCCATGAATGGTAGAAGGCTGGGTCGACCTGATCGCTAGTTAGATACTGAGATGGTTTACCGGCCTGCAGAGTCACCCGTCTAACCAAGGCTAGTGTAATTTCATTGACCAAACACAGTGCATTACCACTAGATCACAACCAAACCACCACCAACTACTACTAATAGTCTATAACACACTTAACTATAACTACTACTACTACTAATTTTTGTTTAAATGGCCAATTTATCACCTGAGTTATTTAACACCAGTTGCAGCAAGACATCTTATTGACAAGATGCTATGTAACAGCATTAAAGCACCAGATGCATCAAAAACTAAACAGCCTGAATGTCTGCTTACATTCTTCATTATGCCTAGTGCTACTGCTAACAAAGTATATATTGACTGTCGCGCTCTGGTGCTAGACATCACTCTTTGTTGAACGCTGCAGAGTCTGCAGCTGCAGATTCTGTCTGTCCGTTTGTCCGCTCTACACTGTGTTTCAAAAAAACATCCTCGACATGTTTGACTGTAACTTGAAAACCAATTATCAGATTTTGATAATTTTTGGCACGAATATTTCTGACACAACTCGCCATCAAATGACTGTTCAGTTTCCCACCTTACCCAACGTTTGTTTCTGCACTACCTGAGGAAATCTCAACCAGCAAAATATCACTTTTTATCCAATGCAAAATAATTGCTTAATTAATGCAAAAAACACATTTTGTTCACATTTTTAACACTCTGACTGACAATTCATCCAGTTGTCTATTTTTCAACTGCCTGCAGTAAAATTGCTTGAAGTGGTGGCCCACTATGCGAACACAGGCAATGAGACGCTTTCTCCATTTATTGACAGTAGTATCGATAATGTTCTGCTCCAGACCAATCCAAGCTGTACCAGTCGCTTCTTGACTTCACAAACATTCCCAAACTTTATATGGTAGACACACTGCTGCATGACAGTCAAACCTAGATAGATGGAATGTATTGACGTTTTTGCATTCATTTCAACACGTATTATGCTTGGTCTGCTTTCCCAGGTAGTGCAAAGCCAAAGGTGGAAACTAAAACACTTGTTTAATAGCCAGTCGTGTCAGAAATATTTCTGCCAAAAATTATTAAAATCTGCCGATCTTCCTTCAAGTTACGATCAACAATGTCAGGGATGTTTTTTGAGACACAGTGTATTTATAGCTCTACGGACACTCCAGTCGGAATGTTTGCTCAAAACGACCAACCGACCGAATTTGACGGACGGAAAGCATCACTAAACTCAGCGAGATCAACAGACGTTGCCGTTCTGTCCTATCTGTTGACTTTGGTTTAGCTTTGTGCCAATTCTGGTCGGTCGATTGTCACCCTTTTCATCATGGCACAGCCGTGAGTGCAGCGGCAGCATGTCCGAATGAGTACAAGCGATAATGTGGGGATTTGTTACTTTCTGAGTTGTGAAAAAAATATTTATTTATTTATATATTTATTTATTATATCCCCAGTACTCAATTCCCAAGGGCTGATATATTAAGCTACAGAAATTATGTCTGGAATGGTTACGATGCGGGCTCGGAAACTGCGAACGTGTCAGCTAGGCATGTCGCGTTGAAGCATTGGATGGTGACCGACAAGCGCTGGAAAAAAAAAGTCATTTCACAGGGGTCTGTCGTCACCTCGGTCAAACGCTTTCCGATTTGTGCCAAGAACTCCTGGGTGCTGACACTCATAGGTCCCAGTGTTTCCAGTGCCACTTGAAAAAAGTCGTGGGTGCCGCTGAGTGAGCTGTAGGCCTACTTGTTCCTTTTTCCGACAGCTGCAGTCTCAGCGGCACTGGCACTAGTGATGGCACTCTGCTGCAGATAAGCGTTTCCCAGAGTGTCGACCACTGTGACGTCCTGAGTGGCGCTGCGCCCAGAGTTTCACGGCAGCAATGTCAAACCGTCAGGTCAGGCCACTTGCCGTCATCACGGAGCAGCTCGTGTGGTTCCTTCATGCTGGGAATGCCAGCTCGAGTCAAAGCGCGACAGATGACAGCGATACTGTAGGCGTCTTACACGGTTGTTGTCCGTCGTCTGTCATCCTCTGTAATGGGTGTATTGTGGCTAAACGGTGCACGACAGGACCTAGGTTGCTATTGATCACTAATAGGAAGTCGAATGCTGGCTTTCAAATGACATTAAAATCAATAACCTTGGATGACCTTGAACGCACTATGGTGTGCCAATCGTGTGGTATTGTGGCTACATGGTAAGTCGCAATAAACATCACGACATGCGTAGAGCTCGACAGTCATCTGAGCTAAGAGCTTGTATGCAAATCAGTTATTAACAGTCAAATTTCACTATCTATCATTCTTGCTAAATCATTCAATACTTGGTTCTTATAATGTTTAAAATCATATGAAGTTGCAGTATTTGCAACATATTTACAGTGTCGTCTACTTCATTTTGTAAACACTGCATATTAGTGCTCAGGACTTAAACTGCAATTATCGAATAAAGGCAAAAGTAAAGATGAGGCAGTAAATAACTTACAATCTGCAATTTTATGGTTTTACCATCTAATTCAATTGTTCGAATTTTCTACAGACACAAACACGGAAATAAAAATTAGTACTTCATAGAACGCTGTTCCAAGTCACACATGACACATCACAAGTAATAATAATTCTTGCACTGGCAGCAAATAGACTGATTTTAATATTTGGGAATTTAATCAGAGTCAAAGACAAGCAAAACAAAAGCTTATGTAAACAGTTTTATAGTAGTATATTGCACACCTGGTTGTGTACAAAAGCAAAATATGTGGAATTCATGAACATAAAGTTACTAAGTGTAAACCATCGTTAACTAACAGAATACACAATACATACCTATAGCAGGGTCTCTGATACAAGAATGTCATGTCATGTGACTTAATAAAATAAACTCTAACGAACACATTTTAACTATCAGTCTCAATAATGTTTTTTTGGTAAGAAAATGACAGCTTTTTAATTACAGTAATGTATCTAATACACTGTGAGGCATAAAAACGCACCAAAATTTTTTTCATCATAACTTGAAGAAAAGTGATCCAATTTTAATAAGTTTTGGTATGAATATTCCTGATACAACTGGCCATCAAATGACTGTTTAGTTTCCCACCCCAACCACTGTCTGTTTCTGCACTACCTGGGGAAAGAAAACGAACAAAATATTGCATTTTTAACCACTGGTATTATTGCTTAATCAAAAAAACACACAAAACACATATTTTGTCCATATTTTTATCACTTTAGCTTAGAGATTACCTAATTGTCCATTTTTAACTGCCTACAAAAATGTTTGAAATGTTGGCCCACGAACATGGGCTCAGCTTGAAGACACTTTCTCCATTCGTTGATAGCAGCATCGATAACATTCTGCTCCAGACCAATCCAGACTTCACCAGTTGCTTCTTGAATTCATCAATATTCCTGAATGTTAGGCCTATTTAATAGACGAGCTGCTGAACAACAGTCTAACCTTGTAATTGATTGGCTGTTGGTGGCCACATATCCAGAAAGATGAAATTGTATCAAGTTTTTGTTGATTTTGATGCATATTTTGTTTGTTCTGTTTTTACCAGGTAGTGCAAAAGCAGATGTTGGGTGAGGTGGGAAACTGAATGGCCATTTCACCTCATGGCCATTTGATGGCCAGTTGTGTCATGAATACGTATGCCAAAAATTATTAAAATTGGATAACCCTTCTTCAAGTTATGGCAAAAAAATTGGGTGTGTTTTTTATGCCTCACAGTGTATATCTACTGCCACAGAAACAAAACACTGCTATGATAAACACACCAGAGATGTTCACAGACTTAATAATTATGTAGCTAACTGTAACACACGAAGTTTAAATAAATTACTGAACAATCACAAGAATGGCACGAAATGGTGCTGCTAATACATCACTAAGTGCAAGGAAGCTGAACGGTAGATAAATATTTCAATCACACAAATGATCCGATTTTATACAGAAGCAATGTACTGATATGGAAATAACTAACTACTGTTAAACGCACATAAAAAGATCTGAACTGAACTTACGAAGTCAACACCAATTGTGCTAATGTAGCTTTCTGTGTATGTATCATCCTACAGTAAAAACACAAGACATTAACCAAAATCAACAAAAACGTAACAGTACCATATTAAGAATAAACTGAGCTTCAAATTTCAAATTGCCTACAACTAGGACAGATCTAAAACAAGATTCAGATACTCAAATATACTGCACCGAAAGTTAAAGCAAAACTAGTGCTTAATTATCAAGAAGCACTAAAAGTACTAAGCATTCATTCGCCTGATACGATGACATCATATGCAGCAAGTTTATTCTGGATCAGCTGGTAAGTCTTTTAGTACACCCAAAAGATGTCAGACACCAACGCGACCATTCAATTACAAACCCTGAACTGGAACAACAAACAGCCAAGGCAGTCTTAGTGCCCTACATGCATGGCATGCCACGGATGAAATATCTAATCTCATGTGCACAGTGTGTTTCTCGTGTCATAAAGTTATGGCTTGCTGAAAATCTTGATGAAAATTGAATCCTGAAACCAATGGTATGCAGCAGCAGAAAAACAGCATGCCTGAAACCAAAAAGACGAAAATATGACATAAACTGGGTCCAAACACTTACTGCAAATCGAAGCAATAAGCAGGACTTGCCAACTCCAGAGTCACCAATCAGAAGAAGCTTAAACAGGTAATCACTGCAACACACATCAGATATCCTTGGAATGTAAACATACCTAGACAATACACAGAATGCTAGAGCAAATGACACAGCAAGTCAAATTATTCAACAACCAAATACTTAATGCTGTCAATTAAATTTCTAGTTAAATGTCAAATTTTAGAGAAGACTGTCTGGACATGGATCTGGATATTTAGTCGACACGGCCCCAAACTGCGACATTGCACCAAAAGGCTGTGCGCTATGTTGCAGCGGATTCCATGCCAAAACCGGGGATATCATAACCTGGAATGTCAAAAACAGAAATGTCAAAACTAAGCCACTACATGAAAACCTAACCCAAACCCTAACCATATCCCAAACTCTAACCTCTACTCTGACCTTAAATCCCTATCCTTAAGCCTAGATTACCATTTCCCAGTTTTGACATTCCTAGTTTTGATGGGACACCAGTCACACCACAGCATTACTGGTTGACCATCCCTGAAACAGTGCTAAGGGGTTGTTCATAAATGATGTCACACGATTTTAAGGGAAAATTTACCCCCTCCCCCACTTTGTCACACTTCCCTGGACCCCCTTCAAATATAACGTCACAAACGTCTAACCCTCACCCCCTCTGGCAGCCTGTAGTGTACAGTACAAAGATGAGTTTCAGCATATCTTAATTCTAATATATAAAATTATATCCATTATCAAAATTGTATACTGTCAATTTAATGCATAAAACTGTGTGAAATTAAGCACAGTGTTCCTAAATGTTCCTCGTCCTGACACATACAGTGAGTTGGCAACATGAATTTGGCTGTATATTTTGCCTTTCCACAGATGTGACGTGTGTGACGTCACACTTCATTTACCCCTTCCCCTACATGACACGTTGTCACAATAATGTAAACCCACCTCCCCCTCGGAGTGTGACGTCATCTATGGACGAACCCTAAGAGCTGACTGACATAACAGACCGAGGCAGCACATGGTGGATGTCTTGAAACACTGCACCAATCCCACCAGCCACAACAGCACCAGATATATGACGAGATCAGATAGCCAACCCTGGCCTTAACCCTAATACTACAATCTACTACTTACTTGATCTGATCATTTTGGTGCCGGTGCAGTGTTTCGTGACACCGCCAGAGCATTTTAGTCTTTCACTGTCCTGATGTGTAGGACTGTCTGTAGTTCTCTGTTCGAGCTCAAAAATGGCAAAGCATCACAGGTGTAAACATTTACCAAATATTTCTTGCTAGATTAAACTGACAGTTTGTTTGTCAGTTTTTGAGTGCAAATTTTCCATTGTATTGTATTCTTCGAGGCTCCTACACATACGGACAGAAGACTGTAAGGAAAAATTAAACACCAACTACGTACAAGACTGTAAGACATTAAAGGGGACCATGGCTATAATACACGTAATATCTTTGACGATATGTTACACTCTTTATTGTTTGTTTTGCGCACTAAAATACTGACAGGAAAACGAAACGAGGCATTTGTCAACAGAACGTCACAGTAGTCAACATAAAGTAGTCCACTTACTACTCTGGATTCATTGCTGACATAATGAATCGAAAAGTGTTCTAAATGATGTGCGTAATACGCTGCAGTGAACGAATTAGCAACAGAAATACAACGTCAACAACAACCCCCTCCTACATACACACAACAGCGGATTCTGAGCAAATTCAAGATGGCTGATACAATACGTCATTCGGCCTTGACCCCGTGACGTCACTGCGACTGCGTGGCCACCCACTTGGCATACTCAGAAACAATTTGCACGTGAATCATGCTGAATTGGAGAACAAAAGTTATATCTCGGTGCCGCATTGCCCGAAACATCTCGAGGTTTCGACCACATAACATCACACATAACAATACGGATAGGGTATTTAACTGTAATTTTCAGGTTGACAGTCTGACAACACCTTGCGGTTGTGGTATACCGTCTACAGACAAAAATGAAAGTAGTATTTAACCAGGGAATTTAAATTGACTGTTTATTAAACAGCACTTTCTTATTACGAAAAAAAACTTATAACTTTAAATGACAGCTGTGCATGGGCCTACGAGAGCTAACTAAATAAAAAAATGACTATAGTCATCAAAATGTAGAGCCTCTACATTCATTTGCCAATAAGAGTTTGTTTAAGCCTATATAACGCCAGCAGCTGCTAAATGATTTAATTGTGATCAAAAGTCTGAAACAGTAATAAGCAGAGTATCAAACTGACACCATGATATCAAAAGCAAACTCGCAACTAGCAAGCAGCACAAATCACTACAGCCGCGAATGTTTAATTTCATTCGCCAGGTGTCAGCACCAGGTGGTCGATTACTGTAGATAGACAACCACAACCAAGCAATGCTCAAAATGCAGCTAGAGTGGCATTGTTGAAATTTCGAAAGCGCTATGCCCTATTCAGTTTCTGGCGTCAATATTTACTCCAATATTTACAACATTTATCAGTACTCTACTCAGTGTCTTCTAGTTCTATCCCTATAGCTGATGGGCACAGCTTAGATGGGGGAGGGGAGTTTTGATAAGGTTTTAGATCAAAACTTCCCTCCTCTTTTCACTGTACAAACCACACCCTTGACAAAAATTCCCCCTATTTTTACTTTCCCCTATTTTTCAATCTACACCCTTAACAAATGTTTCCCTAAAGGGGAAAAATCTAAAATAAAGGGAAAACTTGAGTCAGAAATTGAGGGAAACCAGAGACCAAAACTTGGGAATTTCGATTTCGATTCCAGATTTGGGGGTAGAAGCCACTGACTCTACTGTGTCAAAGTTGACTACCAGGTAGTCTTACCATGTACAATATATCTAATGCGGGAGGAGCTATTTAAAAATTAATAAGCCTATAGGGCCTACTTCGCCAAGGAATAGGCCTAGGCCTAATATTTTTAACAAAATTTGGTAATCGTTTCACCAATTTCATCCGAATCCGTTCAGATTTAACATTTTATTGTACACTGTCAAGGAGGTTACTTTTTCCAGACGCCGTACACCGTAGGCTACGCATGGGGCGGTTTTAGGGAGTAGGCCTAAGCAAGATGTCAAAAGTCGCTCTTTGCTTTGCCTTGCATACGCAGTGAACTATAAATTTTGGCAGTAAAACTTTTGAAATTCTTACTTTATTTATTTTCTGAAGGCAGTGGCGGTTTTAGGCCAGGGCCGGAGGGCACAGACCCCCAGTTTTGCTCCAGCCCCCCAGTTTCGTAACCACCCACGATTTCTTGCAAAGATAACACAAAATCTGAATTTTTTGCGTTTCCAAATTTTAGAAAAGTGGGCAAATTTGAGGCTTCCATTGAACGTCCAAAAGCTAAAAGTGCTTCGCTTCAGGGGGCTTCGACCCCTGACCCTCTGATCAGGGGCTCTGCCCCCAGACCCCAGGTACAGGCTCGTGCTACCGCGCTCGTCATGGCATGGGGCCGTGCCTACCCCACCCACAGATATTGCGGGCTGGAACTGCCACTGTTTGGAGGTTTTCATGCTCAAAAAAGTGTTTGCTCGCCGCCCTTCCTCTTCCTCCATCTCTTTCCCTTTTTTCTCTCCGTTTTCTTTCTTCTCCTTTTTTCCCTTTCTTCTTCTTTACTCTTTCCTACACTCCCTTTTTTCCTTTAGAAGTAGGACCCCTAAATTCTAGCTAGAGGGAGCGCAGTGAGCTCCCCAGCGGCGTCTGGTCGAATTTTGTGCAATTATAGTCTTAAAAAATATGAGATCTGGTGGCAACAATTCTAATATTTTCTCGAGTCCTTAATATTCATAGTTGACAAAAATTTGAGATTGGGGGCTAGGCCCTCTATCCCTTGTCTACGCCACTGCAGTAGATGTAGAGGGCCGTAGCTGAGCCAGTTTGGTCTACTTAGTACAGTTAGATGGCCTGGCCTTGACATATGTCTGTTATTTGGCCTTGTATTGTCACCCCTTGGTCCACATAGTGCACTCGTCCACCGTCACCCAACCTACAGTCTGGTATGCGACTGCCCTTGACCTGCATTCCTGTCATGACACGTTGCATTAGGCCTAGTCCACAGTACAGTTACCCCCACCGGCCTACTAAAATTGCACACGGTACGACTTAGTTCACGTAGCTGACGCGTCGCTCTGTTTACCTGACACGCCTCGTCTGCATTAGGCCTAGACCATAGTACAGTCACAGCCCACTTGTCTGGACTCTGGATTACATCGGTCTACTTAGTTCAGTTAGCTGACTCATTCTTTTGCAATTCGTGACCTGTATTTTGGTCTGCAACTATTAGGCTGTTATGCTAACATCAGCAACACGTTTCCTATATAAGACGGCGTTTCTGCGCAGCCACATTCATTCTGCTGTCGATATCGACGTGTGCTAGTATATCTGTCAACTACGTCTTCTACGAGTCTTCGTCGTTATTAAACGGTAATGTATTCTATATATTATATAGGACATATATTTGTATGGTCTGTAGCCTACTGTAGCGACAAGAAAATAGGACATATATTTGACATGTATTTGTCACATATTTGACATTTGATTTGCATCGTCATTAATAACTTAAATTGTCTTTTGTTGATAGGATGAATCATAAGTAACGACAATGTCTAATGAAAACGAAAATCTATTCGAGCAACTGCTTGCTGTCGAAGATGCATGCCGCGAAGCGCAACGTCAAGTACAAGTCAACAACGACGACGTAAACGAAACAGGTAAATTACGTATACGTTTTCTGTCGCATACGTTCTATGATGTTGGGCAGTTACCGGTAAATTTACCTCTATAATGTCCGTCACTTAACGTCGTAAATAAAAATCGTTATAGTTTATTTAAAACATTACGATAAAAAATATATACACTCACCTGTAGGCCTACTGTTTACAGCGAATAACGTTGTACAATTTCCGATATCGCCGATATCAGCACAAGTTTCGTATCAGTCTTTATCGATAACAGCATTTCGACTGCTTAGACATACAAACTGAGTCGACAGGTATATAGTAGCACAGTGCGTCGACAACGTATTTACAGTCTCCATTAACAAATCTTCAAGCCGATGGTGCAGTTGTGTTAAGTACGAGGCGTTGGTGTGTGTGTGTGTGTGTGTGTGTGCAGAAACCGGTGAATCGTCCCATAGCAACCGTCGTGACAACTGCAGTCAAGTCGAACACAACAATTCAAGTAAGCCGACAGTCTTTTAATGCGCAGCATTAAGTCTGTGTTATTTGCTTGGTTAAAAGCTTCTTACGTCACCGTTAGCGGGGGTTTATATCGACGCATCGACAATTGCCTGCAAGTCACAGAACGTTTAATTGCAATGTATTTGGTTTAGGCACTTCCACTGTCTGTCCGTCTGTCCGTAACGTCTGTAGTACGACACATTTGCCAATTTGTCTGCGACTCAATGTCAGTAACATGCAAGTCTATTATTTCCATGTGTATGATAAACGTTGTCTTTGACGGCAGCGTTGTGCAAAATACAACACAAATAGGAAGTTGTCTGTCATCTTGAAAATGACATATAAATGTACACTGGTACATGTAAAGTTTAAATGGCCGTATCTAGTAAGCGCTAAAAAATAGCGTCATTGTAACTAGTAATCACTGTTTTAAATCAGATAAAAATTATCTATCCTGGAGAACATTAAAGGTCAGTAAGTGCCGTTGTTGCTAAATGGTATGACGTAGCACAATCTGCGATTGTACTGTTATAGCAATGTCGGCTTCCTATGAAATGACAATAATAATCAGACGGCCGTCTGCAGCGGTTTGGCAGCAATTTTGACTAGTGACAATAAGGCTTCTAGTTTTAGATCGTAATGCGTTACGATAATTGATATGATTTAGTGTTTTAAAATAACTGGGATTAATTTTTATGTTTACAGATACATATCGCAACTGTGGACGGATTTCTCAGTCCGACCTTTGTCACACATGCAGCCAACGTAGACGCTGTTGCGGTTGTCATCGTTATCTTCCGGATAATTGCTTTGAAGCCGAAGACGTCAATATTTGTCAGGTAATAAGGCATTTAGTATATTTTTTATGTCATGTTATACAGTCTATGAAAAGCGATCAGTGTTTAAATTCAGAAGAAAAACAACCAAAAAGTCAAGTTAGTGTTTTTAAACAAAAATTTTGTGTTGTAAAAACTTTGTTCGTATAGGCCTACGCACAACTTACGACAATACGTTGTTTTGTTGCATAACTGTAACGAACGCCGTAACAGACACACGGTCCGACACGCACTGGACGATGTTGTGGTCGAACATTCTTTGCCAGTATCGACGGCCGACACGACCTTCGAACGTTTTTTCGATAGATCACAAGACGCGATTCGAGACATTCTGCGACAAGCCGTCACAGACCAGAGGTAAGGGCGTTTCTACATTTCT
>Ga0056128_1002258_pt1 | contig 22657 bp, 14 predicted proteins | sample WorMetLIZISLAND2_FD_71113 | JGI IMG/M metagenome (GOLD analysis project Ga0056128, IMG submission 71113) | Marine gutless worms symbiont microbial communities from Max Planck institute for Marine Microbiology, Germany - Olavius geniculatus... ... | reverse complement strand
CTTTCTTCGTAAAATATTTAACAGACTCTGTCAGGGTAAAGAGTGCATGATTACAGCCGCTTTGCTTCTTAAAGCCAAACTGAAGTGAGTCACTGTTTAAAAAAGCACCATACAGACGTATGGTGCGGATAAATATTCCCTGATATATACTTGCGGTACCACAATTAATTGCAATTATTAATCAAATTTTGCTATTTTTTTAACAATTCAAAATTTTTTAAAAAATATGTTGCGACGTTACTCTCGTTGTGCCTGTAGCACATTACGAAAGAGTGTACCGGTTATTACTCTTTGTTGGTTTCGATTATAAAATGTCGTAATGGGTTCTTCACTGATGTACGGTGACCGGAAATTAAAATAAAAACAACAAAACATAAACAAGAAACATCGAAGTTGTTTTTTGGTTTTGTGACAGTCTCTTTCTAACAAGTGTCGTTATTTGTTTTGGATTTGACCTCTAGTCTTAGAGGCAAAGGTCGTTTTTAAATAAACGTCATCTCATTACCACTTTACGTTGTCAACGTCATCGTTGAATTCTGGGGGCGTGGCTCGTAAGTTGTCTGGCTGGGAAATGGGTAGCCGACGTTGACAGCGGACAGTTCAATAGCAATAGCAAGCAGTAGCAATGAACTTACTGAATAGTATGAAAGTAAGGCTGTGTGCCATGGCTAGGAAATGGGTAGCCATACTAGGTACAACTGTGATTATCCATACTGGATTCACAGCTCTACGTCTCCCTGGGAATTAAGCAGGCGGCAGTTAAATTCACTGACGTCATCAAGGTCAGGCAGCATGGCCTAGCAAGCTGGCAGCCTAGCGGCCTAGCACTAGGCTAGCACTGGCCGCTGTCTATGCTCGGTGTTATTGCTAGTGTAGATCTACACCGACAGTAGCCTAGAAATCAGTCACTTGTCGGTGCGGATTCGCACTGACAAATGGATCATTCTGAGGCTATTGTCAGTGCAGGCATAGTGTGCCTCCAGTGTTTGAATGGTGCCATCAAATGCAGCCTGCCCACCGTACACAAGCGTTTGCACATGCTGCAACAACAGCCAACATTATAAAGAACAGTGAACTGTTGCAGTAAGGAGGATAAAAGAATAACTACTGCAAATGCAACTTATTGCACAAGATAAAATTTTTAACTCAATCTCCAATGTAACGACATAAAATACGAAGATGCTTGTCATGGTTGCATTATTCATGTCTTGGCATTTCTTGAAAATTTAGGGCGTACTTCTTCTGCACAAGCTGCAAGTAATGCACATTGTTTGAGAGACAGCATAGAAATATCATTGTCAGATTTGCTATTGACTTATCTAGTGTTTTTTGGTGCTGCATTTTGGTCGTCAATGTGGTGCAATGAATTAGATTTATTTCTGTATTTTTTTAAATTTGTGCAATTAAAATATGTTGATTGTGGTTTATTTTTTTTACCTTATGTATTTAGATGTAAATTCTGAGCTGAGACAGTTTGAGAGACAATATAGAAAGCAAGGTGTTATCTGTCTAGAAAATTCACGGAAAATAAGTAGTCGATTTTCACTATCTGCCGTGAATTTTCATGGAAGCTAGCATCGAATAGTATATGCCATGAAAATTTACAGAAAATATATATTATTATCTGCTGCTATTTAGTACAGTATTATCAGATTATGCAGGCAATAATATCAAATTAGCAACTGCTGTAGCCTGTAGTGTAGGCCTATGTAACTGACCACATCACTGGTAAGCGGCTGTCAGTTTTCAGCTAATGTCTCAAAGCATGACTGTGATCTTATATTCCTGAAATGTAAGCCTATAAACTGTGTGCAATGAGTCTGTCTATATTTTTCCTCCACATTGACCGATTTGCAAAATTCTTTCACTGCCAGACTTGCACTTGTGGCAGACAATTTGCAACAAAACAGCATTAAAATTCCCACTAACTAACAGACAGACAAACAGACGCACCAGCATTGCTGTAACATGTCAATAATTAATTGTGTGCTTAATCGTTTATATTTTTAGTTTTAATGTATATGTTTCAATACATAAATTTTCATGACATATAGCCAAAAAGTGAAAAGATGCTTTCATGAAAATCATGGAAAATAAGTAGTTGATTATCGCCATCTGCCTGAATTTTTATGGCAGATATAATCTTCGGTATAGAATTATCAGTGTCAGATTTGCTATTGACTTATCAGTCACTTGTCAGTGTGGCCCGCACTGACAATAGCCTCAGAATGATCCATTTGTCAGTGCAAATCCGCCAATTGAATGATGATAGAGCGAACACTTTTTCAACACAGCGACTCTAATTAGTGCACTAACAGTGGCCCACAGATAAGTGACACAGTGGCACACACATTTATACACACACATTTACCCATCTTTGTTTAACTGGCCTATTTTTGGAGGTTATTATATATTTGTTTAGTACCCAAGTGTACACTTTAGGAAATTGTGGTAGCATTTTCTGTCATTCCAGCAACAGCAGTGCTGGAAAAGTATCTTCGAGCTGCATAAGCCATAAACAACACTACAACTACAGTTATTTTTAATATCTAAAAACTATGAGCAGCAAGCTTTTGGACTCTGTTTCTATTGATTGTGTGAAATGTTTGATGCATTGTACATGTATTATACGTAATGCGTAATTTATTACTTATCTGCTGATGTTATGTCTGTAGATGAGAAACCGTACTTCTTATGAGGAGATGGCTGAGGATGGAGATGTGTCATCTGCCTTTGATTTCTCTGAAAAATCGATTCGTCATGGTAACATTGAGATTGCATTGATGTTGCTTGCTTATTATTATTTTTCTCTGTTATAGTTCCATTTTTACGCGCCACAGCAGCTACTGCTGTAGCGCATCTTAGCCATCTTAGTCTGTCTGTCCGTCTGTCCATCCATCTGTCACACGGGTGGATCAGTCCAAAATGTGCAAGCTAGGATCACCAAATCTCCATTGTCGTCTGCCTGGAAGACTCGAGTTTCCGGATCCATAAAGCTTTTTCATAAATTCGAAGGGGATCACCCTGAATGAAGATACTAAATGAGAGGGGGTTAGGTAAAATTTGTGATTTCAAGCCGATGTGGCGTTGGCAAAGTGAGACAGGTCACGCCATTTGGTGAGTACAAGTAAAACACTATAGATAATTTAGCCGCCAGTTGTCTGGCACCCTCTGGTGACTGATTCTGTTTTACTGGGCTTTCTTTGAAACTGTAGCCAAAAGCCGTATGGATGAGATCTACGGATGAAGTCTTCGGATCACTAGTGTACGACGATACACTGCTGTTGCATGTTTCCCTTTGCGTTAGCTGCGCTTTTCTTGTTTGCTGTTGGCCTCAATCGCCTCATTACTTTTGTGTTGCATGTTTCTTGTGAATGCTGAGATAGGTTAGGTGTATTGCTGTTGTTCTAATGATCAATGATTACTAGGAATACAACGGGTTTGTTTTTGATGAAAAATATCATCATGAATTTAGCATTTTGGATTAGAAATGGAATTCACAATTTTGGATAATAGCTGGACAGAATTTGGATGAAAATTAAAATTTGTGATTTTGGATGTGCATAAGTGACATTTTGGACGACATACTTGTTGTGCTTGTAATGATTACTGAGAACACATTCAAAGCTGTTAGTAAGGAAGGATTAAAAGAATCTATAGGCATTAGCAGCCGTTCATAAGTTAAAAGACAGTAGGTCTGATCGTGTTGTCACATTTTGTGTGTAGTAGCCACATGTAATTTTGTGTGATTAATCAGTAATGGCAGCTTTTGTAGTAGACTCACAAAAATAATAAAAATTTGTTGTCCAGTTTGTTGTAATAAACTGGGTTTTAGTATTCATTGAGGTGCTCAAAATAATGTATAGTGTTATTGTTGACAGCTTCTGAAGTTAATAATTTGCATATAAATGTCAGATGTCTTTTTGAAGCCTAATTATTCATATTGAATGACAGTCTTCATTGGCTCAGGTTGTGCCATCCATGCAGATGTTTAAAATGCAAGTTATTTTGCCACACATAATATTTTTATTAGCATTAGACTGTAACATTTTTATTGATGCACAGGCTTCATTCGCAAAGTGTACAGCATCCTTTTGTGTCAGCTGTCCGTTACGGTTGCTTTTATTTGTATTTTTCTGTTTGTGTAAGTATTTACTATTTATTTTAGAGTCTATCATTTAATCTGTCGTATAAACACTTTTTTTCTCTTGGTATAATTTTGCATTTGTTTGCACAGTCAGCAAGCAAGTGGCATATAGATATATTTGAGTGTACAGGAATTTATCATCCAGATTTGAACTATTTAAAGGTTAGTTGTAGTAGGCAATTAATAGGTTGAGAATGGTGTGAGCATTTGTGATATATGATTTGTTTGCTTATACTTTTTCCAGTGTTCTGTTGGCATATCCAAGTCTCCAGATAGAGAGTTTACAGCATATAAAATCCATTTTCATTTTATTTGATATATTTTTATGCATGCATTAATTACTGTTGTTATGGCTATTTAAATGTAAGTTAATACGTTATGACAACTGTATATATGAGTGTGTATCTGTGTTCTACTATTTTGATGTATGTTTTGAGTTTAGTTTTATATATGATTTTTTTGTACTTATAATATATTAATCATAGTGGAAATCATAGAGATGCCACAAAAAGTGGCCAGTGCTTACTGTAGATGAGCTTCATTGTATTCTTGCTTTACGGTTGCAGAGAACCAGTGAAACGATTTTCATATGAAAACCAATGGCTCTGGATTACTGCTTTGTGAGTATCAGTGTTGCCAGTAGAGAAATTTTGACTGGTAAAATGAAAACATTTAGTCATTAATTAGTTGAATACATGTAATTATTTGAGCACGGCTTACTTTTTCAGTAATCTTGCATACAAACACAGATACTGAGTAGAAACAGTGCTTTCCTTCAGCAAAGATAGTAGTTGCAAGAGGAGAGAGAAATTACTTGAGTGTGTTACTTATTAACTTGATTGTTTAGTTGCACAGTAGATTGAGCGTCCATGATGATCGAATAAAACTGTTCGGTCTATTACAATAATGCAAACTATGGAAATAATATAAATTTAATGAAGTGTTATGTAGTTTGTTCTGTATACAATAAAGGAACGTATCTTCTCAGCTATTATTAAAGCCTATACATTTATCAGAAATGTTAAATGAGTTCAGTTTGTTTGTAATTCTGTTTGGTTTTTTATTTGTGTGTCAGGATAGTGACTTTTGTGTGCATCATTGCACTGGCATGCTGCCCAGATGTTAGACGAAATTTTCCAACGAACATGATATTTCTCGGCATATTTGTGAGTATTTACTGCTGCCTATTGAGAGTTTTTTTACATTGTTTCTTTCTTAAATTATTTAGCAGAAACAAAATAGTACCCATTTAGATGTTACAGTTCGTGTTACAACTGCAAACAAAAATTGTTTGAAATCATGTTATGTACAGTGGCATATGTCAAAGGCATGGCCCATTGATGTATTAATCATGTTTTCTGGTTACAGTAGAAATATTTTTCACCACTGATATTGGTGATGTTTATTCACGCAAAACAGTGTAGAACCAGACAGAGACAGGCAGACAGAAAATAATACATGTTTACGTAATATTTCATGAATGGTATTATTGACTTTTATATTTATTTTGTCGCAGATATGCACATTATGTTTATGTTGTAAACTTCATAACATGTGGACAGATGATCAGTGTAACTACAAATTTGCTATATAAATGTATCATTCTTTGTCGTAGTGTATTAAGAACAGCTGGACAAATTAGTTATGATGAGATTAAGATGTGTTTAAATAGAATTGTAGGCCTATGTAGCTCTCGGGCCTGTTGCACTAATATCATGCAACCTTAACTCTTAAGTTTGACAGTCTCCATCATGTGTGTTGTCACAATGTGTTCAGTGAATTAAGGTGGTAAAAGATGGTTGTGCTGTGTTTTTATAACGTGAGCAGCTTATTACTGGTCACAGAAGTGATGGCCAGGTTGTTTTCAGCATTGTCATGCTGTCAGCACGATAACTCAGAAACCACTGCACTTAGTTTCATGAAATTTTGCACGAACTTTATCTTGACAGTCTCTAGAAACCTACTGAATATCAGGTTTATAGATCAAAGGTCAAGGTCACGTGAATTTGTGTGCTTTTTTGTGTTTGTGATACTGTTTTCAAGAACCAGTTGGCTAGGATTCACAAAATGTCATTTGCTAGATGCATGACTTTATCACTGCCTGCGGAAGTGACTGCAGCTACTTGCAGGCAGTACTGGAACATATTCTTGAGGAAGGCTTGATGATCTTGTGTTGGTTGTTACGTCTTGTTGTTTCAGACATTGTGTGAGTCATTTCTACTGGGATCTGTTGCAAGGTAGGTTTAATCTTATCTGCTTTGAAGTGTGATTGTCAGTTATCAATTTTTATTCTAGGTGCTTACTGTCCATGGCAAAGAAAACGGAAAAAAACACTCATTTTATTCAACAACTTCTGGGCTAATAATTTTTTATCTAGCACATGCTAATAAGGAATGACCACTTTGTAAATTGCAGACCATATAGCACTATTGTACTGTTAGCAAAAACCTTCCTGTTTGGAAACCATATATTAAATAAGCACCAGGGTAATCTGGCAAAGGGCAGAATCACTCCAGTTTACATTTGCCAGGTGGACTAGTAGCATATTTTGGCTCAGGGTTTGACCTCCAAATCTCCTATCCCCACTGGTGTCAGGGACCCCAATCTGACACAATGTATCGTTGGCTTCCACAAGTGTACCTGCGAAATGGTATCTAAGTCTGTTGAAGAGTTTAAAGGTTCATGGACACCAAAATTAGCTTACCATTTTCCTAAAAGAGCACAATTTTCTGAGAATTTTGACAGTAATATCAGCACCCAGCGTTTGAAGCACCCAGCATGAAAAAACTTACATTTGAAATCAATGATCTACAAAAATGACGCAGAAAACACGCCACCATGATAGCCCCCGGTGATGTCACTAGCCTAGCCCAAAGACGTCATGAATATTAATGGCCTAGCCTAGGTTGATGATGTCACTGGCTAAGCCATTAATATTCATGATGCTTATGAGCTAGACTGATGACATCACCAGGGGAACTGATAAGTTAGAATTTTTCGCATAGCGTATCATAATGCCGCATTTTGTTCAAAATTGCACATTAATTTCATATATTTATGAAGCTCAAATCGACATATATATGTCAGGTTAAATGTCTAATTTAAATCTACATAAACGTAAACGTGAGTTTGATCGTGGCCATGGACCTTTAAGCAGGACATAGGAATGTGACAGATAGACATCAGTCAGACCACGCTTTAGAGTGGGAATAGGTGAAATCATTTGAGCTGCGGTAAGGGGTTTCACCTAATAATGCAGTAAAGTTAATATCAAATGCCATAAAACCTAGACTACTATAGCAAAAGTATCTGAAATGAAATAACATTGATTACTGCAAAGCCTCACCGTTGAGTTGACTGAGTGAAAATTGTGTGTTTTTCTAGCTACTACAGTGCTATTGAGGTTCTTATCGCTGTCGGAGTCACAATGGTGAGTTGCTCTCTTTCACTTTACAATGTTTTCATTATGTACCTGCCTGTGTGGTAGTCTGATCAAAGTCACAGCATTGTTTTAGTAAGGTCACTCATGTAGTTCACATATAGTGGCAAGAAATTTGAGCTAATGCTCACGAGACATGCAAAAGCCTATAGCAGTTCCTGTTCGCACGCTGTCAGTCTATCTCCAGCCATGTCGTTGCAGTTCATTCTTGGAGTGTGTGCTGTAGCCGAAGAATGGAAATATCAATAAAAACCCCTTATTATGGAAGTTCAGGGTCTTTCAGAGTCATCGATGTTGATACGACTGAAAAGCTCATCACTAGTGCTTGTTGTGATAGGCAGCATTCCCATGCCTATCTGCAACTGTTTTTACGACAGACTGGCTAACAATGGTAAAATAACAACTTTTACAGGGGTACCACTCTTTGATGCTCTTGTGCACAGGTTTCTTTGAACCTAAAAAATCGAGACTTGGATCGTTGAAATTTACGTTCAATGCTGAAAATTTCATACGCAGCTTCTCCATGTCTATCTCGATTGATTTTAGCACAATTCGCTTTTGAAATGTGTCTTGCAGCCCGAAATCGCCAAAAAATTCATAAAAATTTCTATTTTGGCATTCTAGGTCATCCAAGGTCATTGAATTTGGTGGCAATTGAGAGCCAGTGTATAGCTTCCTATTAGTGATTAATAGTAACCTAGGTTCTATCTCGCACCGTTATTGAGATACAGCAACTTATTGGCAAAAAATTGCAAATTTTTGCTACCCCTCTCATTTAGCACCCTTGTTTTGGATGAGCCCTCCGAATTTATGAAAAAGCTTTATGGTTCCTTGAACTAGAGTTTTCCAGGCAGCCGACAGTGAAGATTTGGTGATCCTAGCTTGCACCATTTTTGACTGATCCACCCGTGTAACGGATGGACAGTTGGACAGACAGACATATAGACGGACAGATAGAATTGCAATGGCTAAGATGCGCTAAAGCAGTTTAGCTGCTTTTGCATGTAAAAACTTGCTATGGCACTTCTCATCTGTAACACAGGGCCTCTGTAGTGTACAACTATAGAAGTACGTGGTACAGTAGTAAGAAGTAAAAGCTAAGATATCACACATTTAACAACTTGTAGTCCTAGTGTACAATTATCGTATTAATTATGGTGTAATTGTCAGTCTGAATGGGTGGAGTTTTAAGTAGCATGTCCTGCCATAGTGAATACATTATCTGCCAGCTATGTTTTTTTCCTGACAGCAGTAATATGGAAGCTGTTGATTCATTAATTATTGATTGCTGTGTAAACTGTATAATCACCTATCAGTTCTGTACTACTGGAAGCCTTGTGTGTTGTCAACGTTCAGGTAGTTGTACTTGGCTTGACATTGTTTGCCATGCAGACCAAGGTGAACTTACTTACTTATTGTTGTTATTATTGTTTTTTTATGAAAATTTGTTCAGTACTCCTTTCTGATGTTATTGGCATGACATGTCATTATCAGTTTAGTAGTAAATATTATAATTGTCGCTTTTGTTGGAAATAATGGCCATTTGAATGGGAGGATGAGCTGAAGTTTGGCATGTGCATATGATTGCTGCGATACGTGGGTTTACATTGAAAGAAGGCACAAAATTATTGGGATTTGGATGATTGTAAACAAGTAGAGGAGAAAAATCAAGGAGCAAGTTTTTCCTGCCCTGTCTAAGTTTGTATGTCAATAGCCAAAAGTGTTGAAAGTTAGATTTTTTAGTAAAGTATACAGGGTGGGCCAAAAAAAGTAAGCTATGGTACTTTTTCTATATTTTCGCTAAATATTGACCAATTTTCACAAATTTTTCACTAGTAGACTCTGGAAGAAATTTGCTACTCAGTGGCATGCACACCACGCCTATTATGTCGCTACACTACCTTGTAAAATATAAATATCCAAAAACGTACAATATCTTCAGATGGTAATGAGGTCGAGTTGTAAATTTTTAAATTATTCAAGAAAAAATGTTAAACATAAGTTATATAAGTGTCAAAAAGGTTTAGTTGTAGCTACAGAGTAAGTTTTTATCTTTCACAAGATAATATTCATATGAACACGGAGTCTGTCCCATGCATTTTGACAGTTTACAGTATATGTCCATATAAATATAATCAGTGGTCTGTTTAGACTGGTAGAAAAAAACAAACAGTTTTATTTCAAATTGTGAAGCAGCAATGATCCTTTTATCCTTCTGTATTATTTTAACTAAACAATAAACTTTGTCAGCTACGAGACCATTCGATTCGTCACCAGTGCTTTACTATAAAAGATTCATGGTGGCCATGCGTCTATCTTGCGCCGTTATGGAAATAGGGCGCCTCAAAGATAATGGGGTCACGACTTTGACCTTTTGGGGTCACGTGACGTCATTGGTCACGTGACCATTTGACTCCAGGTGGGTCAACTTCCTATGGGTGGTCAATAGTGACCATGTGTCTATCTTGCATCGTTATGGAGATATGGCGCCTCAAATATTGGACACACGGACTTGGACACGGAAAGAAAGATGGAAGAATGGAAAGAAAAAGAGTAAGGGGGAGGGGAAGGGAAGGGAAAAGGAAAGTGGTAGGGGAAAAGGAAGGGAAAGGAGAAGGAGAAAAGGTATGGAAGGTAAAGGGAAAGGGAAGGGAAAGGAAAAAAGGGGAAGGGGAAGCAAAAGGGAAATGGGAAGCAAAAGGGAAAGGGGAACGGTAAGGGAAAGGGAAAGGGGAAAAGGAAGGAAATGGGGAAGGGATAGGGGAAGGAAAATAGGAAAGGGGAAGGGAAGGTAAAGGAAAGCAGAAGTGGAAGGTAAAGAGAAGAGGAAGCAGAAGGGAAAGGGGAAGGGAAAGGAAAAAGGAGAAGAGGAAAAGGCAAGAGGAAGGGGATGGAGAAGGGAAGGGAAAGGAGAAGGAAAATGGAGAAGGGGAAAGGGAAGGAGAAGGAAAAGGGGAAGGAGAAGAGAAAGGGAAGGTGGAAGGAAGATAGCTTAAGAAATGTAGGATGCACGCACGCACGCACGCACGCACACGTGCACAGACACAGGTGATTTTATACTCTGTCCAATGCTATGCATTGCATTGGACAGACAAAAAATAGTGAACAGCTTGTAGGGCCGCACAAATGAAAAAATTGCTCTGTATGCTCATGCAGTTAACTGAGCAAGATTGCAGCCATCAGCCAGCATTAGTGTACATTGTAAATCACTGCACAGTAAAATCATTTAAATTATTTGCAACAAAATGTTTAATATGTTCTCCAATGTTTTTGACACTCATATTTTAACATTTAAGTTAATTACTTCAAAAATATATTATTAGACCTTCTGTTCGTCTGTGATATTGTATGTTTTTGAATATTTATATTTTACAAGGTAGTGTAGCAACATAATAAGTGTAGTGTGTATGCCGCTGAGTAGCATATTTCTTGCAGAGTCCATTAGTGAAAAAACTGTGAAAATTGATCAATATTTAGCGAAGATATGGCCAAAGTGCAATAGCTTACTTTTTTGGCCCACCCTGTAGCTTTAACTGCCAGTAAGATTATGAGGGCAGTACAGTATAGTTGAGGATTACGTTGCTGTAGAACAAGATGCCACTTTTAGTGCTTTGTCAGTAGTTTGACAAGATATGCTTTAATAGGATGTTTGGACTTAATGATAATGTGGTCAATACACTGAAAAATCTAGCTTCTGAAATTGACAAAGTTTTTATGACAGGGGTGCAAATGATGGTTGTCTGAAACTGCAGGTTACACAAACACAGTTTATGATTTATAATGAACTACCGTAATATATTGCTGATGCTTTAATCCCTGGTCGGATTGCAACAACAATGAAGTCAAAATAGTGTCATAATTTTCTGCACTGTTGTAGTAATTGTTGTTGTAGTGGGACTTCACAGTGTTTACGGGAGGACTTCTTGTTTTCCTGATCGTCCTCATAATGTTTGGCCTGCTCTGTGCAATTCTACGTAGCCGGGTGAATGATTCTCTGGCCTGTTTGCAGTTACATATTTTCCTAACTTTGCACACCCTGTTTTTTGTTTAATGCTTAGCTTGTGATTGTGACTGCTTATTGATAAATGGGTGAATGTTTAGGTTTAGTAATTATATAATTTTTGAGTATTATCTAGTAAACCATTCAAGTTATTTAACCAAAAGAACAAAAAAATAGATGACGTGTAATGGTGACTTGGTGACGATAATCGCATAGTTACAGTGCATAATACCATTTTTAAGTAATACAGAGCATGTATTGTACGGTCACTACATGTAGTGCAGCTTTTACAGTTTTAGACAATTTCTGAAGACAATTCTGTTTAGCCTGTACTAGTGTGACAAGCATATTGGATGTTGTTACGTGCGAAAGCAGCTACTGTCCGTCTGTCACACGGGTGGATCAGTCAAAAATGGTGCAAGCTAGGATTACCAAATCTTTACCATTGGCTGCCTGGAAGACTCTAGTTTTAGGAACCGTAAAGCTTTTCCATTAATTTGAAGGGGGTCACCCCGAACGAGGATGCTAAATGAGAGGGGGTAGGCAAAATTTGCGATTTGGGGCCAATAAGTCGCTGTATCTCAGTAACGGTGCGAAATAGGGCCTAGGTTACTATTAATCACTATTAGGAAGTCATACACTGGCTCTCGATTGGCGCCGAATTTAGTGACCTTGAATGACCTTGAACGCCAAAATAAGGGTTTTATGGATTTTTTAGCGATTTCAGGCTGCGACACAAGTTTATATCATTCACAAGGTGGCGCCACAAAACTATCGTTATGCGATTCAGATAGAGAATTTGGTATTTGTATATTAACTTAGTGTGAACATCCCAATTTTTAGCTAAACTACTGAACCGGAACTGCTATAGGCTTTCGCGCATCTCGTTAGCATTAGCTCAAATTTCTTGTTTAAAATGCATACACATATCTACATTTCGCTTACTTACTTGTTGAATGATACACGTACATGTTTTTTTCAGATTCTGAGTCTTGTCTATGCTTCGCTTGGTGCTCTGGTATTCTCTATGGTACGTTTTGTTGCAGATTATAGATTATACTGGTTTGCTGAGTTTTACTGCTTATTTCAACTGTTGTTGCATAATGTAGCCACTTTATCTCATAAGGTATATTTTGCACAACCTGTTCACAGGTTTATGATACTGAGTGTTGGACTTATTTGATCCGTTCCTCTTTCATCTTTGGAATATTCAGGGTGCACACAGATTCTCAAAAGTCTTGGTATTTAAAAGTCAGATTTTCGGGGAATGAAATGTCGTGGAAAATCAAATGAAATGGTTGCTGCGCTATAGACCTGTTAACATGATTTTAGCCTTTACGTACGTAAGGCACACTTCCGTCTGTTGTTTAGTGTACACGTGTACTGCTGCTGCAAGTATGGTAACTGTTGCTACCAGCACTACTCAGATTTTCGTTATTGAACAGGTTAGCCCAAGTCTCCGAGGTAAACTCTCGGTAATTACTGGAGCAGCATTTTTTGTGAGCCACATACCATTGCCACGTGTCATCACTGTTGCAGAATCACAAAGTACAACAGATTCGAATATTAGCCAAGAGTTGCGTGTCATTATTGTCAGCCATATAGAAATGAAAGTTTCTAAGCCGCATGGAACGTCGTTTTTTTGCATTAGAGCATAATATTGTCGAAGTAGCCAAGAATTGACTGACATAATATTATTGTGCTGCCATTTTAATAGGCTGTGTTACGGGTCTTGCCCCTCCATTTGTAAAAAAAGTAGGGGTAAAGGTTTCCATTTGTTTAGCACATCATCGCATACACGCCTGTAATGCGCTTTTCGTCACTGACGAGAGCCGCCAGCCGCACAGCCACCACGTGCAGCGTGCAGACACAGGCTGGCGCAGCGACCCGGCCAGGCAGCCCTAGTCAGCTGTACTAAGGTCCCCACGTTTTGTAACCCATATATAAATGGGTTACTACTCATTTAACCGACCCCGGAGGGATGGCAGGCTGAGTTGGCCTTGTTGGTTGACAGATAGCAGGCGTTTTACCCACAAAGTGGTCAAACAGCCATTCATCAGTCTAGCGCAGGATAGGGTAAGTTCGCCGGCCAGGACCGACGTTCTAACCACTATGCTATGCCACCAGCTGTGTCTGTCTCTCCACCTGTTTGTTTTGTATGGGCTACTAACTTGAAAACAAAAAGGAGTAAAGGAGGAAAATTGGTGTAAACATTTCTAATGGCCAGAGTAATTGTTGCCATTTTTGATACAGAGGTCATGTTCAGAGATAGGGCTGCGGAGTGCAGCATGCGAGTATGTATAGCAAGGCGGATGGCCGCATATGTTGTCAGAACAGGGTAAACATAGGATAGTCGTGTGTGCTGCTGTTGTGCAGTATTTGGTTGTGGACACTCAGCTTATGGTCGGAGGCCGTCACAAGTATTCGCTGTCACCTGAGGAGTATATCTTTGCGGCGCTGAACCTTTACCTCGACATTGTCAACATTTTCCTGTTTACTCTGACAATCATTGGCGCTGCCAGAGGCAACTGATGCTTTCTGCTTAACTTTCCTTGCGTTGCAATTAGTCTTTCTTGGTATTTGTGGCCATCAGGTTTAATGATTTTGATTTGTTCTGTGTACACTGTATAGTCTGCTGGATGGAGATTTTATTTTTTTCACTGCATATTCGTTATTTTTGGTGCTTGATGACTTTGTATATATTAGGCCTATAATGAAGCAGTTTTGTGCTGTATGCTATTTTTGAGGTTAAGTTATTGTTTTTTGTGCAATGTGATACATGTTTTCTTGTAAACTGCCAGCTTAATCTAGGTAAGTGAGTAATTAAGTAAACAACATTTGTAGTGCCATTATGTTAAACAAAATTTGAATTGTAGGTGCAGAAACTAAAAAAAATGTAAACTAAAAACTGAAACTGTTTTTAACGTTGCTGAGGTAAGAGAAGTAACAAATAACAAGTGCTGCTATGTGATTTAAGAAAAACGTAAAAAGAATTTTTTAAATCAAGAAACATTGAGGCTCTGGATGAGACAGCGGCTGAGAATTAAAAAAATGATAAAAGTAGGAATATTGAGAATTAAAAGGAGAAAAATTCTGACTGAAGCAAAAAAAGCAAGCAGGGAACATTCCAACAGTGCAGTGATACTCAAAATCAGTTTGGAAGGTGCAGGATTTTGTATATTTCAGATTCCATAGCGGGCGTGAGTGGAATTGGAGGAAAAGCCGAGAAGGTAAGGTAAATGTGGAGAAATTGGAGCAGAATTGTTGATCAGTGAGAAACGAAGTTTGTATATTTTGTTAGCAAAGAAAAAAGCAAAGTTGTTGGCAAGTTGCCGCAAGTGAGCTGGCTAAGGTAGACGTCTAGGAGTGGCAGTAAATGTTAAGGTATTATTGAAACTGGTTGCATAGTACATTGTGCTTGATATACACGGTGTTTCATAAATTTCTTAATTCACTCAAATGATGATCAGTTTACACAAAATTTTTACCAGATGTAGCTGAAGAAATACTAATTCAAAATATTTTGACAAAATATGGCTGTTTATTAAATATTCTTTGCTAGTCGTGATGTAATTCTGATGTCATAATGTGTCGCGAGTACCAACTGGCGTTTTACAACTGGTGCTGACAGACTTGCCGAATAGCTACTCTGCTTCGATGGTGGACTTAATCTGCTTCACTGATGACAAACTGTCGAAGTTTTACCATTGCAACCACAAAAAACGCCCAAAACGATCACTTTTGCACACCTATGCGGATAGCTTGAATTTTACACCTTCCAGCAAGACAGTGTACCAGCACACTCTGCTTGCGAGATGGTTGAGTTTTTGGATTGCATGATGCCTGATTTCATGCTCCCATGTTGCTTACTATTGATACGATAAACATTTTTCATCAGTAAACCAGATAAAGTTCACCATCGAGGTAGGGTGGTAACTGTCAGCACCAGTTGAGACAAGTAAGCTTGTACTCACGATACGTTATGACGTCAGTGTTACATCACAACTAGCAAAGAATGTTTAACCAACAGCCAAATTTTGTTGAAATATTTTGAATTATTTCTTCACCTATAACTGGTAAAAAGTTTATGTAGGCCTAAATTGATCACCATTCGACTGAGTTATAAAAGAAAGAAAAAGGGTGCCTTTTTAATGAAACACCGTGTATATTTGTGACAGTCATATGCATCTGAATGTATGGTAGGAATGTGCGACATAATAAATGATTGTAAAATGTTTTGCTGAAGTCAGTGTCATTTTGTAACCCTCCTGCTACGAAGCTATCTGTCTCTGTTTGCTGCTTACTTTGAAAATGAAGAAAATAACGAAAAAACAGAACAGTTAATGATAACAGAAAAGGAATATGTACATCAGAAATGTAAGTAAGTAATAGTTTAATGCACATTATCAAACGTACATGGCAGTGACCGACCCATAGGCCTACTAACACGTACTGACCCATAACCTATTTGTTTGACATTTGACCACGTAAACATTAGTCACAAACAGTATCAACAATAAACTCGGTGCACATTATGTAGGCTGATGTGACATGTGTCGTGGCGAGAGGGGGGGCAATGAGCAATGAGTCTAAACTTTACCAAATCAACCGTGAGTATTTAACGCGTGCTTTAAAATGACGAGTAGGTTTATCAAGCTTAGTCTAGGCCCGTATAACATGCAAACTAAGCGTAATAGACGTTAATTTAACAATATCTGCTGTATAAATTTACATTGTACTTACTTACACGATTAACAAATGAAACTAAACGCTATGAGGCGGTGAGCATGTGAAATATTTTGTTGAGGCACTTTGAACCAAGTTGGTGTTAATTTGCATGCCTGTAATTATTTTATTAGGCCTACAGTAGACCTGTTGTTGCTTCGGCAAATTCACGCTTTCAAAAACAGATTAGCGTTGCAAGGGCTTGAAAGGAGAATCGTCATTGTAAATAGGCCTAATCGTTAGGGTTAACCTTGCCGATCTGTCGTTTGCCTGTTAAGTGGTACACTGTTTAAAACGTTCGACGGGTTTTAGTGACAATTTTGGCATGTAGACTGCACTTGCGTGGTCCAAATCAGATTGTGTTTAGATCGGGTCCCTGATCCCAGAAGAGAACCCCATGAAAAGGGGAGATTCGGGGTTGGAATCCCAGCTGAAACGCATTTACTTACTTGTCATTTACCAGCGGCGCCACTGATCAGCGATTTCGCCTCTCACGAAATTACTTTCGTTCCTTATTGTTAATTTTTTTACCCGCCATCGCGCGCTTTTATATAGGCCTAGTTTATGGCACGAGTCGTTTTACTTTTTTAACGACATTTAGGCCTATAGCAATCACTGATGCAAAGTGGCTACACAGTAGTGTTGTGCGTGATTGGCGAGGAGACATCCGTGCCGTCGCCGCCTGGTACAGTCACTACACTACACTACGTCACACTCACTCACCAGTCGTCGGTTGGCCTCCGCCTGCAGTCAGCAGAGCGCGTCCGTCCATTGTAAGCTATAGACGGAAGCTCACGTGCGTCACACACACATGCATTCGATGCATTGCTCGTTTGCTAAGGTGTTTCATCATTCGGTTTCGTCGCCGAAAAAAAAATCAACGGTGTAGGCAAATTGGAAATGCTGCTCAAACACGAAACCGCTGTTTAGCTCGTAAAAACTATAAGAAGTGTTGGGTTAGTTCAAATTTCCTAACTTTGAAAAAATAAAATAAACGAAGACCAGCTGCATGTTTGCCTGCGACGGAATGATGTACAGTTGTACACTGTAATATGCATTTGTTTTTTTAGAAATAATTTTATAGCAGTAATTGTCTACGACTTGGTATTTTAGTTTTCATTACAACATAAGCTACATAGCCTACCTATTGAGAGAAATGGTTTAATTTGACCTGATCACTGTGCACCATGACGGGGAGTTGCAGGTGTGGTTATGGCTTAAACAAACAGTGCATGCGGCGAGAAGCATGCGTAGTAAGCTACAGGTAGGCCTGTGTACCACACATCACACTGTTCACTTTACGTCGCAGCATATCATTAGTCCTGGCAGTCCCCGTAACGTTTCGTTGTCAGGTATTCTGTGTCGCTATTATCGACGATCAGACGGGTGATTTTTAGGCGTACTTTGTGCTTAATTGCTGTCGACTCGAATTGTTTCGGTAGGCTGACCGAGCAACGTCGTATGACAGGTAGACCTAATTGAATAGCCGACTGTATTCTAGCAGTTTCACAAAGAAGATGGGGTCGTGTAACGATGCGTCAGTCTTGTTCACGCTGACCGTGGCTGTGTGCGTTGTTTCGACGTCGACCGAGTGGCACGAAATCGTTCCAAGCGCTCACGGCGGCGACGCCGACAGCAGCAGCAGACACAGCGACGTGGCGCGGTCTGCTGGACGTCCTCGGCATCCTCCACGGCCGCCGCCATTGCCACCACATGGTGAAGAACGACGCTTCCTGACTGACTTCGACCGACAGGCCGTCATCGAGACGCTGAATCGTCTGAGACGATCTCTCGGCGCTTCAGATATGTACTATACGGTGCGCTAGCCTACTTTTTCCTTTTCTTTGCAACTTTAAACCGGTATTTTTATGCATAGGGCCTATCAACTTCAGACTTTGACCGTGAATATTTCTGGAATTCGTGGATATATCGATAAGCGGTAAAAAGCATCATAAACTACGATTCATTCCGCGTCGGACAAAATGATGAAGGTATTATACCCCGTTTACACGATGAAGCTGGCTCGACGAGCTGGTTCGTCCAGCTAACATATGTTAGCTGGACGAGGCAGCTCGATGTTTGCTTGATGTTTGCTTCGTGCAGACTATGCTTTATGCATGCTTCATATTTGCTCGATGTTTGCTTGAAGTTTACTCAACGTCTGCTCGATGTTTGCTTGATCGTGCAAACGGGGCGCAGATGTTAACCAAACAAAAAATGTCAATACTGCACGCTTTGCGTATGCCACATGACTTTGCTATGAGAGAAATTTTAACCACCAAAATTTGTCCCCCCAATCGAACTTAAGGCGCCGAGCAAACTCACGTTGGGTTTTGCCTCAAATTTCTAGTTAAAACTAACCTTTATTCCTGACTTTAAATAATGCGAGGCTTTGCGCAATTAATAGAGTTGGGACGGCGAGCTGGAGAGGCACGCGGATGAGCTGACTTCAGGCTGCAAGTTACGTCGCAAAGGTCGATTGTCGCTGTCTGCCAAGTACGCGCGTGGATTGACCGGCTACACTCGCGGCTCTAACATCGCCGGCGAAATTCAAAAAATCTATCACCAAGGCGCCAACAACACCTTCTACTCGCAGGTATGATAGTGATTCATTTATGCGGACACCTTGATTTTGTGGTTTCACAGTTATCAGAAATGTCTTGATTCGCTTTTACCTTTGTACAGAAATAATTACAACACTTTCTTTGCATTTCACGGGCACCTGACTCGACTTGCAGACCGTGCGGAACGATCCATGAAGGGCACCAGCGACGAGATCCATGGCGCATTTTAGTAGTTTAGGTGGGATGTTAATTGCCACCTGCTGCTCTGCCATTCTTCAGCTAACGAATAGCGGACCTAATTCCTGCTACGTTGCAGCATCGTCAGCTGCGTCATCATTCGTAAGTCCATCGGCAGCTATAGGCTGTCATGTTCCGAAAAAGGACGCGCAGATGATTTAATGCGCCTTCATAATGCTCCACACAACGTCGGATTACCTGTTGAATCATTTGATCGGGACTCCGCTCAGTCCGCATTGTTAAGTATCCGTGGAACCTGCAAGAACGTTTATGGTCCGTAGGCTGCTTTCGAGACATTGCGTAATCATGGCATAATCTTATAGTAACTGCTGTGAAATTAACCGGTTAAACGTGAGTGGTTGGTGTGCAGCAGTTGTGGCACTGTTGTCTGTGTGCGTAGATAATGTCGTCACATCTGATGTACGTCGGTTGCGCGGTCGGCGTTGAGCCTTGCTTCAACGTACCACGACAGCCACCACCGCCACCGCTTCACGTTTTCACCTGTCTGTTTTCCTACTCGAGGTAAACCCTACCTGCTTGCCATTATTCACGTTTATTACACGCTAAGGCTCAAACTCCACCTTTTTTACTTGTCGTGGACTTATTGGACAACAAGCTGTGTGAATCCGCAAGTTTCTGTCTGTTTGTAAAAGTAAAAAGTTAAGCTCGTGTATAGCTCTTGATCGGAAATCCATCACAAAGCTACGGAGCGTCTCCTGCTGTATGGGATCACACAGTGTTAGCTGCCACCCGACACAGGTGAACGCGCAACGCGCCCCGCCTTAACCCTTTTGTCAAGACAGGCCGGTACTCCATTTACTTACCCCTGAGGGATGGAAGACTGAGTTGACCTTGGTGTTGGTTATATACTTGAATGGTTTACCTGTCCGCAGACAGTCTCCCGTTGAATTAGTAACCGTTTGATAATGACTTGACCGGAAGGGACTGTAGTCATCATCGTGCGTCATGACACGTCAGTTGTTGTGGATCGGCTGTGGACTCTGGACGATTGCTGTGCAGCAAATCCACGTAAGTGGAGCTTGGGCCATTATTGTTCGTGCTAAACACTGTTCATTTACACAATCAATGGCTAGATCAATACACAGGTCTACCTGGCAGCAGTGTATAGCTGCATCGTTCGCCGTCCGTGTTACAAAAATAGACGTGACCTCAGCTGCAAGGTATAGCATACTAAATAAATACAATTAGGAGAGCTGGTGAAGGATGTGGTTTCGGCAAAAGATGGTTAAAATGGTTGAGTGGCCTCATTACATTGAACTGTAAGCTATAACCTCGTGAGGGTATTGGGCTCCAATAAAGCGGGCTTCTGTCACAATGTATTAATCTACAGTTTTGCTCTTTTTTACTACGCGGATTGAACTAATTTTTGCCAAAGACAGTAACCAATTTTTAATCATAACTATCTTGTGAATCATTCCTGCTCAAACAAGCAGAGTTGTTGCCACGCCTTGTGCCGACATGTTTGCGGCCGTCGGCCTAGTTATACGTACTGCTCAATGCACCGCGTTTAGTGTGCGGTAGGCGGTCCGACAGCCGTAAGTGTGCGAATATGCGTCGTGTTTATAGAGATTTTAATGCTTTGACCTTTAATCTTTCTAGAAGAAAACTGGCACACCGGTTATCCAAACTCCGAGGAACATTTATACCGATTTTGCTTTTACGTTTTCTATTTTTCAGTTTGGAGCTGGTAGGAGACAAACATATAATACGGACAGAGACGGACGGACGGATGTTTAAAACCGGTAATATGTCCGATTAAAATTACGGTCGCGCAGTAACTGTATCATTGCTTAACAGTTTCTGTAATCGCGTCTGAAAAACGCACGGCATGGCGCAAATTGTATCTCGGGTACGTGAGGCCTATGAACTGTTCGGACGATGACTGAGCGTTGTTAGTGATGGTTTGCGTAGGAATCTGACGGGGATGAGCAAGGCTCAGTCCGTCAGTTCGCCGTTGTGTTCCCAGTGTGACAGTGACGCTCTCTGGTGCGACGCCGGACTCTGTCGAAGTAAGCTCAGCTTTGTTACACGCGACGCGCTATGTCTATGTGCTATTAGCTGTCGTATTTCTGTTCGTCCGTCTATCCGCCTGTCTGTCAGCCACGACCTGGTACCGATTCCAGTTCACCGTGAGAGAGTCTAATGCCTCTAGTTTCTTGTGGGCAGATTTTGTGTCGATGCATGAAGAGATTCCGCTCGGACAGAAGTGTCAAATAAAGATACCCTTTGAAAGTCGTTATTTTACTGCTATTGACTCGTCTAGCGTGGAAACGGTTAAAGATAGGTACCTACTAGCTGCTTAGCATATAACAAACACTGCTAACAAGCTTTCTGGATGTACCGTCAACACGTCAATGATCTTTAACGATCTTGAACCTTAAAAATTAGTTCTAGTGAATTTTTTGTGGTTTTAGTCTGTGGCGCACATTTTAAAAGTGAATTGTGCCAAAAGGAGTGAATTTTGGTCGAAATTGTTGGAGATAAACCAAGACAACCTGCGTCGCGCGTCTCATGTGCATTAGCTCAGATTTCTTGGTTGTTGTGCAAACGAATGGCCAATGAATCAAATAGGCCTACCGACTACGGCTAAAAGTCACGGGAAGCCGTAGGCCTACTTATATTTTCTGTGCTGGTTCAAAAAAAATTGCCATTGTTCATTTAATGGTGTCACTAATCATACGATCTCAGATGCACAAAATATCACTGTGATATTTCTATTTTCTTCCCACCGGCAACAACCTGTTTCAACTTAACACTTTAGAAGTGACTGATAAATGGGTAAAACGCACACCACATATGACTTACGTGCTCATAACAGATTGTTGCTACAAAAACCTGTTGACCTTAAAAACTTTTAGTCTTTTCGTTTTACTTTTTTCCGTCTAATATATGTCGTCTGTTCAGGCTACTTGTGCCAGAATTATATTGATTAGAGCTGAAATCAATTCGAGTAGCTGTAGCAGGCAAAGTAATTGTGGCTTTACGATATATGACGAATTGAGACATAAGCTGTAGCACTTAGCCACATCAGTGGTTATGCCTATATAACAGAGCTTAAAACCAGACTCTATTAGCGAATCAGTTGAGAAGTTTTGTGTTTTTGTGCTTTTCTTGATATGAAAACTGTTTGCTTCTTTTTTCCTTGACATGATTTTCCATCTGACTTTTGGGCAGTGGCATTTGCTGCTGGTTGCAACATTGCGTTTTTAGAGAAAAGCATAAACTCAGCAATAATTTGTTTATTTCGACGAAGGGTTCATGTGCTTCTTTTGTCGGTGCCTGTTGGTGCCTAGCACGGAATAACCAAATAGGCCACATCTATTCACAATTTCCCTGTATCCATTTTACCGTACTTCATTGCTTCAATTAATTTCTGTATTCTAATACTGACCTTTAATGCGGTGTGTTAACAGTTGCGTGTCGTCCTCGTGACTTTGGATGTGGTATGTTTTATTTGCTTTTTCACTTCTCGTATTTTTTCGACAGTTTTTTTTTAAATTTAAAACATTATAGTATAATTATAT
>Ga0056128_1002257_pt1 | contig 22663 bp, 13 predicted proteins | sample WorMetLIZISLAND2_FD_71113 | JGI IMG/M metagenome (GOLD analysis project Ga0056128, IMG submission 71113) | Marine gutless worms symbiont microbial communities from Max Planck institute for Marine Microbiology, Germany - Olavius geniculatus... ... | reverse complement strand
CTCCCGATGCCCCCTCTACGATGTTACTGGTTATTAGTAAGTAAGTAAGAAAGTAAGATTATTTAGAAGGCGCAATTCAACAATAGTCACAATGCGCCGATATTATTAAATTAATATCTCGTCTGATGAATTATACTGTACGTTCGGTATTCAGTGTGCGTCATTTATTTTAATCGGTGTTCGCTAACATCATGGTAACCTCGAGATGTTTCATGAGAACGGCTACGACCACATTGACAAGCACGAACTGCGCCATAAGCACGAACACGACGAAGAACACTGGCGCTATGATACGATTGACCCTAACAACCCCCCCACACTAATCCTAACCCAATCAGCGCTAACTAGTATTTCTACTAGGCTAGCAGTATATCTATGATACGATTAACGCAGCAGTTGCGCACACAGTCTGCCGAGTCGTCGCAATCTTCACGCAGTGTGTCCTGCCGTGAAAACAAAACGCCACTATTAACACTGCTTCATATTAGGTTACTGGCTAATATTGTACACTTTAAGTATTCTATTTAGCCTACTTAATTGCTTACTTACTTACTGTTTGCAAGTTGTCTCAGAAAACAGGACCACTTTGTTTCACGATTTCTAATTCTTCAACCTATTGATCAGGTTGACGAATAGATTCATTTGGTCAAAACGTACTTTCACGGCTCAAACTGTGTCAAAAACCGAATAAAGAAATGATGTTTTAAACTAATTTTTTATGAAGAGTGCCGGTGCTAGCCGAAACGTCAAAAGTATATGAATTTTTTGGTCGTTATTGACGACTTCAACCGTATTGATCAGATCGGTGCCAAATTTGGCGAAAATCAGCGCTATTTCATTCTCAGCATAAAGTCATAATTATGCGAGTCAACCCTGAAAAACAAGCCAACGACACTGACCACAATACACTTTGCTAGCAAAGTTGCATTATGAATGATACCTTCATGATGCCGTTCCAGTTGTCTCCGGTGGCGACACGAAACAGCGTCAGAAACGCCATGCCGAAGTTACCGAAGTGAGCGTGTTTGTCCAGACCTTCGCACGGATAATTCGCCGAACATTCTGTATAATACCGTAGCACAGAATACACACGCAGCTAAGCCACAGCGAATGATCACATCTCACAGGATAGGTTTCAAGCCAGCATTTTCAAGGTCAAGGCCATGGCCAAAGCTAGTGATCTTCGAGGCAAAAGCCAATCAGGCCACTAAGTGAATAAGTAAGTAATGTAAGTATATAATAACAATTATTATGACAATTTCATACTGCGCATCAAAAGCCTGTTTAATTTCATCTAAGCCGTATTAAACCATTAAATTACTGCACAAAATAGAAGTTGTTTAGCGCCGAATTTCGCCTTTTTTACAAAAACATTTTGACCAAAAAATTATCTGACAGCCCAAAATTTGGGAAAGAAAGCAATTACCTCTTGCTATGACGCAACGGCAGACATGTAGTGTGTGAATTCATACTGACCCACTTTGCCAAACAGCTCGACGCCGAGTGCCGCAAAGATGTAGAACAAGAGGAAGAACAGTAGACCGAGATTGCCCGCGCTGTTACTGAGTGTGTTCATGAGTGAGTGAGTAGAATTTAAGTCGACACACAACACAGTGAGAGGGGACGGGTCTTTCTTTCCAGGCAATCACTTGCACTGGTACTGAACACTGTGTTCGAGATGGCGAAAGAGTTTATAGACCGAGATTGCCGACCTCCGGCAGCGCTTGCATCACAGTGTCGAGCAAAGCGCGCACTGACCTTGCCAGCTTCAGCAGCTTCAACACTACAACACACAGCAACCAGTGATGTTAGACGAGAGAGAGAAAACGTTTATTTGTCTGAGATACATTCATAGAGTGTTGTACAATAAACTAAGAAAATCACGAAACCGGTAGTCAGAAAAGGCAATGCTTATCAAAGTCTGAGTACCTTAAAAACAACAACTGCAAAAAAGCTACAGTAATGTTAAACGAAGATGAACTTCCGAGGCCAAAGACGAGGCCACGACCAAAACCAAAAAGCCAAAATCAAGGCCGAGGCCAATTGTTAAAGGCCGATGCCAAGACTGAGATCAAAGGTAAAACTATGAAAGTGACAACGAAAACATAGGCTAGACATTGCGCGTTATACAAATTTACTTACCTTGTTTATTTAAGTTTTCTGACGTTAACAGAAAAACACACGTTACCAACGAGATCAAACGAAGCCAAAGGCTATGGCTTCGAACCGAGGCCAAAGTTTTAATCTTGAGACCATTTTGGCCTTGAGGTTCGAAGACAACCTTTCGGACAGAAACCAGCAGACATCAAGCAGTAAGCAACGGCGACCATCAAGAACGGGAAAAGCAGAAAAAAACAAAGAAAAAGAGAATTTTATTCGACAAACAAACACAATGTAGTATAACACAAACAGCAAAAAGAAAAACCTTTTCTTTTGTTTTTATACAGTTTTTTCGTTTACTTCATTTTCCGCACTTTTTACATGACTTTACAATAAACACGAAGTCATAGTCCTGAGCTGACCTCGCGCAATTCTCATGACTCGCATTACGCGGATAATCGTCGGGTTGATCGGGATAAATCCGGTCTTAATCTCTTCCAGCGCGATGCCGACCACTGACAGCATGACGATTGCGACGTCCAGTTGATTCCACCTATAGCAGCAAACAGTGTCGGTCCGTGGCTACATTCTGACCTCCGTAACAGACTCGACAGCATACGAAAGAACGTTTAAAGAAATAAATCATAGTTCATTAAGCGTTCATTAACGCTTTTTAAAACCCGAAACCCAGCTGTTGCTAGTGTGGACCAACCGTGCCGTCTACATATGAAGACCAGCGTTCGACGTTTAGTCGCAAAAAAACAATTTCTCAGAGTGAATACAGTCCCATACACGCTACGCTGACGTAATATATCAAGGTTACGTTAATACTTCGTACGCAGCTAATGGCTGCAGAGAGCAAGTTTGCATTCAAAATTGAGGCCAAACAGCTGCAGATAGAGACATAGTTATTATTGACAGCCTGTAAAAAAATTCGTCATCGCCATATCCAACGGTACCATCGCCGACCCCTACGACATACGATTTACCCACAATACACGCGTTACAGGCGACGACAGACGACGGACAGACGACACATCGTACCCAAGACTCGACCTAACGGTCGGCTCAAAGCGCTCTTTATTAACGTTCATAATGTTTTTTTTCTTAACGTCTTTAAAAAGCAACTGTTAGCACATGAAGTGCATGAAATACATTATTGATTAGCCACACAACTGTAGGCCCCATACAGAGAGAGACAAACCTGTCTTTGATATAGCGTCCAAAGCCAAGAGCAGTGATTTTAACGATGGCTTCCAGCACGAAGATTGACGTAAAGAGAAAGTTGAAGACTTGCAGAGCAAAATGAAGCTCCTATACACGACAACAACCTTAACACTCACACAATAAATATTATCCGCACGTTAAGCTTACTCAATGAAATTTCCATTTCTCCATTTGGGGGGAGACTTTGTACCGGTACAGATCCTCCGGGGGAGACATTTCAGAGAGGCGGTCGTATAACAGGACACCGGCTATATCTATCGATCTGGAAACAAAGCTCATAATCCCGAAAACCACCTGAAGCACAAAACGCAAGTCCCTACAAAATCCCTCACGAACGTAAGCCAAGGTTGTTAGTGTAGAACAACAGCCCGACACTGAATGTATTTCAATTTCATAAATATTTATCTATAACATGAAAAATCGTATGATAAAAATTGCGACAGTAGGTAGATCTCCGAAAAAGCAACAGCTGCCGACATCATAGTGCGTGTTAAAGCATACATAGTTATTGCACATAAATAACTTGTTCTCACTCAAAATCTTTAAAACGTCAATCTTGCATGTCAAATTAAAAATTTACATTTTTTTATTCATCCAGTTGTTGCAATGCTTTCAGATATTTTTACTCTTATTCTTTTTGATCTACATTGTGAGCCCTAAAAACACACCAAAATTTTATTCATCATAACTTGAAGAAAAGTGATCCAATTTTAATAAGTTTTGGTACAAATATTGCTGATACACCTGGCCAACAAATGACTGTTTAATTTCCCACCTCACCCATTGTCTGTATATGCACTACCTGGGGGTAAAGAAAACAAACAAAATATTGCATCTTTAACCATTGATATTATTGCTTAATCAAAAAACACACAAAACACACATTTTGTCCATTTTTTGATCGTTTCAGCTAATAGTTTATCTAATAATCCATTTTTTAAATGCCTACGAAAATGTTTGAAATGTTGGCCCACGAACATCGGCTCGGCTCCATGACACTTTCTCCATTCGTTGACAGCAGCGTCGATAACGTTCTGTTCCAGACAAATCCAGACTTCACTAGTCGCTTCTTGAATTCATCAATATTCCTGAATGTTAGGTTTATTTAATAGACGTGCTGCTGCACAACAGTCACACCTTGTAATTGATTGGCTGTTAGTGGCCACATATCCGGGAAGATAAAATTCTATAAAGTTTTTTTCGTTGATTTTAATGCATATATTGTCTGTTCTGTTTTTACCAGGTAGTGCAAAAACAGATGTTAGGTAAGGTGGAAAACTAAACGGCCATTTGATGGCAAGTTGTATCATGATTATGTATGCCAAAAATTATTAAAATTGGATAACCCTTATTAAAGTTATGGTAAAAAAAGTTGATGTGTTTTTATGCCTCACAGTGTAGTGCAAAAATCAGCACACAACGGCAGAATTTGTTTACCACTAGCTAGTTAAATAAATGTTGTAATATCTGAAAATTGTACGAAAACTACAGGAAAGATACAGATAAAATATCAATGTTTTTTTCGTACTTTTGGCATCTGATAATGTTCGATCGCCATCGTGATAACGTTGATGCCGATCACGACCGATATTGCCACGTCAAAATACTTGCTAGTGACGATTGCATGCAAATAGAGGCGTGGCTTGGAATACAACGACCAATAGGGAGCCCGCAGCAACTCTACAACAACCAATCACAGGCTCGTACGATAACAGATTAATAAGTAATTTTAGTTATTTAGTTAGAAGTACTGAAACAACAATTTTTAATGCAACACATTTAACAAACAGATTATTGCACATTGTCCCTTAATTGTTCTATATTATGCATAAATACAAATGTACACGAAATGCAGTCGCCGAGCGCCGACGTGATGTGCGGCCATCTGTTTAGATAACCTTGACCTTTGACCTTTACAGTAAAAATTGGCACACCGGGCACTTCAGTCTTGGAAAACGCTTACACAAATTTTGACTTTTTCTCTCGCCTGATCGTTTTCGTGCAAAGAGTCCATGCTGCACAGACAGACGGACGGACGGACCGACGAACAAAATGCACACACGGCCTATGCGAACTCGGCTGCATATATACTCTGCTATGACGTAAGCCGCAAAACTCAATACGTTAACTATTAGGAACGTTTACTGTATAGTGGCGTCAAGGCAGAAGAGGCAAAAGGAAGGGTTAATTATATCCTAGAAAATTTTGGGCTGTCGAAAAATTGTCTGGGAATTTTCTTCTTGTTGGATAATTTTCGTTTATTTAAAGCGGAAAACCATCCACTTTGGAGAAAGTTTAAAGCGAAATTAATACTTTGACCATCCATAATCTTCTCTCTCGGAAATTTGCAGTGTCTATGCAACTTCCTACCACGCCTACTTTTTACTCCTCGAGCGCTACGTTCCTAACGTAGCGAAGAGGAGTATATGAGATCAGTGTAATATTGAGGACCGACCGACGACCGACCTCTGTTCCTGGAAGAGCCTTTCTGGAAGAACTTCATACGGCCATATCTCCATAACGGTGCTAGATAGATGCATGGTCACTATGGACCACCCATAGGAAGTCGACATCCGGAAGTCGAATGATCACGTGACCGATAACGTCACGTGACCCCCAAAAGATCAAGGTCGTGACCCCATTATCTTTGAGGCGCTATATCTCCGTAACGGTGCCAGATAGATGCATGCGTTGAGGTATAACAAGACAAATGGAACTAGCGTCATCGACCATTATTGGAAATTTTTTTCTCTCAGTTCCTGAAATCGGGCAATATTTTATGAACTTCGGGGAGACAATTTCCAATAACGACCTCGACGCGAGTCACTATTAGTATACTATTAAACGGGTCTCAATTAGAGGCCGGGTCTCTAATACAAACCAAAAAAACGAAAAAGCTCTTAAAAGAATACAAAAGAAAATGATGCGCGCGAGGAGCACATTAGATTGGTCACAATCTAATAATATTTCTTGTTTAAATCTGCGATGCCGCTGATTATAAGTCTACGCTATGACGCAATCATTGAATGTTGCCGACTTTTTCGTTTGCGTTGAATCTTCTTGGCGTGTCTGTGTTCGCGCCGCGCCTTCTCCTCGTGTTCTTGACTCTCGCGGCATTTGTGAAAGTTTTCGACGACCACCCCGACGAACATGTTGAGTACGAAGAAACCGACCAGCAGTAGAAATGATATAAAAAATATGCAGACCCACCATGCATTATCATCATTCTGGATGGGTTTAGCACACTGATGATAAGCAGCGTTATCCCATAGCAGAAATCAACAGTAGAAATGATATGAAGTACGCCAGACGCCACTCGTTGTGGTTCGTCTTCGGCTACAACGATAAACAGATCGTTAAGCCTTACCTAATGCCGTGGCTACACGCACCGATTTCCTCGTCGCAAAGGTTTAAAAACCTCGTCCGGGAAAATCGGACGGAATGCGCATGCTCATTCTTTCCGATTTGCTCGGACGAGTTTTTTCTGCCTGCCTGCCAAAAGACGCCCATCAGAACCTCGGACGAGGAAATTGGTGCGTATAGCCACGGCCTAATGCGACAATTGAAAAGCAGCAAAATAATTAATTTTGTTACAGAATATGCAGCAAAACTGTTAAAAAATACAAGAATTGACTAATAATTCACTACAACTTAAGACACAATGCATGCATTCAATATCCACACTATCTAAAGGTTAAAAAATAAAACTTTTTAAGTCTAAAAATTCGAAACCCAAACTCTAACAAACAGTTTCTGGGTTCACTTTCGTGTTTTCGGTTCACGCGCTCGTTTTGTTCATGGCGTCATAATGTTATAAAGTAAAATTTAGGTTAGGGCAAGTATCAGAGTTAGATTGCGATTATGTTAGATAGTCAGATCTCTGCAGAATCTTCCCGGCAATAAGCGCATTAGAGGTTAAAATCTGCGTTTCGGACGGCCTAACAACGATGAGCAAACAGTTTTAATTTCTGCGGACGACACGGCAGACGAAAAATTTGAAAGAGTGTTGTTTTGTTGTATTGAGGCAATATACACTGTGTCTCAAAAAAAACATCCCCAACATTTTTGACTGTAACTTCAAAACCAATTATCAGATTTTAATGTTTAATAAAAATATTCCTAACACAATTTTCCATAAAATGACCGTTCAGTTTCCCACCTCACCCAATGTATGTTTCTGCACTACTTAGGGAAATCAGATCAAGCGAAATATTTGTTGAAATAAACAGAAAACCTAAAAAAACATCACCGACATTATCGATCGTAACTTGAAGAAAAATTAGCAGCTTTTAATAGTTTTTAGCAAAGATATTTCTGACACAATTGGCTATTAAATACATGTACGTGTTTTAGTTTCCGCCTTACCCAACGTCTGCTTTTGCACTACTTAGGGAAATCAAACCAAACATGATACGTGTTAAAATGAACGAAAAAAGTCAATAAAATTCCATCTACTATAATCTGTGGGCCCCAACAGCCGGTCTATTACAAGGTTTGACTGTCTTGCAGCAGTGTGTCTACCAGATAAGGTTTAGGAATGTTTGAAAAGTCAAGAAGCGATTGGTACAGCCTGCATTGGTCTGGAGCAGAACATTATCGATACTGCTGTCAATGAATGGAGAAAGCGTCTCCTTGCCTGTGTTCGCATAGTGGGCCAACAGTTCAAGCAATTTTACTGTAGGCAGTTAAAAAATGGACAACTGGATGAAATGTCAGCCAAAGTGTTAGAAATGTGAACAAAATGTGTTTTTACGCGTTATGTTAATTAAGCAATCATATCACATTGGATAAAAAAGTTATATTTCGCTGGTTGTGCTACTGTTGTGTTTTCCCCATGTGGTGCAGAAACAAACGTTGGGTGAGGTGGGGAAACTGAATAGTCAGTTGATGGCAAGTTGTGTCAAAAATATTCGTACCAAAAATTATCAAAATTCGGTAATTGGTTTTCAAGTTACAGTCGAAAATATCGGGGATGTTTTTTTAGACACAGTGTACTAGTAAATTTGGTTTTTGTGCTTCGGCATAGAGTATCTAATTAGCGTATTTTTAATATACTTATTTATGAACAAACACGAACGTGTTCAGCATCCGAAATGCAGCTGAATTTAACAATATGCGCTATATAAATTTTCATTTTACTTACTTACTCACTTACTTACTTGACATTTCTGAATTTCGATATTTAATAAGTAAAGAAAAAACACGGCAGCAAACGTGTTAGAGATACATTACTTGACAAATAATTTATTGAGAATAATGCAATGCATACATTTTATACTTAAACCTCTTAAAATAGAAATTTAAAAAATTCAAAAATAAAAATTTTAAACCTGCTGGTCGACGCCGACAGCATCTAGACCAGTATACATGATATTGACCCAGCCGTCCTTGGACGCTAGAACGAACAGAGACATCAACGCCTGTACAGACAGACAAACAGACAGACAGAAAGATATACAGTCACACATAGACAGATACACGCGCACATACTGACAGACGTACACTCTGAAATTGCTGTATCAACTGCACATTTTTTGGCAAAGTGAACAAACATGCATCTAATTTTATGTTTCAGCGTTTTCTTTCCGTTTTATCTCGCATACATGGCAAAAAGGAAGGCACAGCTAAACAATGCTACTATGATGCGAATGTCCGACCAAAAAATTACGAGTGCTTAAAATCTCAAATCGTATACTATGATAGACGATGCGTTCTGCTTTGGGCGTACACGTGATAAGCAGAATGACGCAAGACGCGTTTCAACCGTCACGTTTGACTGAAGTGAGATTATCGGCAGTTAAGCGGACTATAAAACTGCAGACACTTGTAATGAAAAATATCAGTACGAAGTAAGTCATGAAACATTGACTAAAAATGTAGGACCAAAAAAGCAGTTAAAAAACAAAAAAAACCATAAACGGCAATTGCAAAATTTCAGAAAGCGAAAAATGGAGAAGGACCGGAAAATGCGAAACGAAAACAGAAGGAAGATTGTAGCCAAATATTCAAACAGTTTGCTAGGTCTTCTTACATGTTCTCGATTTTCCAGCTTTAAAAATCGAATCCTTCATTTTTTTAGTTTTTAATTTTCCACTTTGTGAAATTTTGTGATCTATTTTTCGATTCGCCATTTTTAGCGCACCTGTTGTGAAATAAGAAAGCTAGGCTGCTCGACCTGTCCGAGATCGTCGAAGTTGTACTTCCGGTTAACCCAGCGATACGGCGGTCCTTTGTTGATGCAGTCAGTTTTGTTGAAGACGTCACTCAGATCGGCGCCGCTGCCGTCACAGAAGTAGAACGTTCCCTTGAACAACTGAAACACAGAAAACACCCGTCGTCAACGTCATCACTGGTAAGTAAGTAAGTAAGTAAATCCATGGCGTTGTAGCCGGGGGACATAGGTAAAATCCCCCTAAATTTTGGGCTGCCAAAAATTGTGGAAAAAATCTTCATCACGTCAAACAAATTTTCTTCAAAAATGCAAAATATGGGGCTAAAGTCTTAATTGCTCTTATTTTTTGTAAATAGCGGCACAATCAAAATTTTGAGCACCCATAATCTTCCTACCTACGACGAGTCCACATATCGTAGGACGATGCAAAGACACTGGCGTCCGACGGATCATTATGGCGGAAAGCTGCTGCCCAATGTGCCTTGATGCACGGAAGAAACGAAGTAAGTAAGCAATAATCTTTTCCGTTAAAAAATTTCGCTGTTCGTCGAAATTCTGTCGCAAAATGACAACTTCCTGTCTCGCGTACTTTTTTACCCCACGACGCGCTGCTGTTTCAGATGTCATCGAAGTCTACGAATTCATCTACGCAAACACATTAGCTACGATACGATTTTATCTAGTTTTACGACCGGCACACCTGAGCAACCTCATCAACGTTTTACCTGTATTTGAGTTTGTTACCTGTACGCCGAGGATGCCGAAGATGATGAAGAACGTGCAGCAGATGAGGACGATGTTACCTTTGTACGTACTGCACATATTATACACCTATACTACAGGTAGTATATTGTTAATACAGGTGCAAAGATTATTAATGTATATATTTCACACCTGAATAGCAAAACGAAGAAAATGAGGACGATGTTACCGATAGGACGCAGTGACGAAAGAAGCGTTTGTACGACCAGCTTCAGACCAGGAGCGCGACTGATCACTCTGTGCACACAGTACGCAATACGGCACATCATCATCATCATCATCATCAGCAGCAGCAGCAGCAGCAGCAGCATGCAGGGGCGTCTATCTTTTTAGCGCCAGTAAGCAACCCTCCCCCAAGTCCACCAACTCCACTAATCTAGAGACTGTAGCTCTAAAGTCCATATACACGGACAAGTAAAAACTTTGTGCAAAAATTGGGTGGATCGACTTATTTGACTTGATTGGTTGATAAAGTGACTTGTCGCACAAAACCGTTTACTTACTGAAAAAACTTCGGAAGACAACGCAAGTTCCGCAACGAACGTCCGGGCAGCTGGGGATTTGGGGAGCGATGTAGACTCCCCGAGCATTTGACGCATTTAGGGTTCTTAAAGCGCATTTTGCGGCAACACACTTTCGACATTTTTCAGGAATTTGAACCAGAAATTTGCCACCAGAAAAATCCTCCAGCTTGCAATTTTCAAACTTTACTTCAACTTCTTTCAGAAAGCATCCTGCGTCCACCTGTCATATCACGTACGCTTACGTTACAACTTTTTAGACTAATACCCCGTTCACATGATCGAGCAAACATCGAGCAAACGTCGAGCAAATGTATTCAAAATACACGTGCTAATTGCTCGATGATTGCTCGACGCTTGCTCGACGTCTGCTCCATGTTTCCCAGCTAGCTCGACGAGCTATGGTAATTAGCATGCTAATTAGAAGGGGCGGGTTGTAATTAAAAGGCCTATATAACACGTGATCAGCTGTGGGCTAAGCCTAGGCCTACATTTGAGCCAGGGAACGGGGTATTATATCCGACGGATTGTCCCTTTGAGAAAATTTCACTTTGTCTAAAAATTTGAACCTACGCCTCCTAGGCAGCAGGCTAGCGCATCGCTGCAGACTTGCTGCTAGTTATAGCTAATTTATAAACTAGCCTCAGCGGTCGCAGAGTTCGTAGCAGTCGAAAGACTCGCAGAATGCCGAAGCTATTGCGCTGTCCATATGGCGTCGTCAGCGAGATAAATACGTCGATAAATGATATTGCTACCAAAGTAGTTTACTCTCCTCTGAGCTACGTTCTAGGCTAGGGTTATGGTTATGGTTATTTATTTTATTTATTTAACGACAGGACTACAATTAAATGACTGATTGCTTGATGATATAATGATATTGCTACTAGACCGCCGTCCATGACGTTCCAACCACTGCGCAGGTAAGCGTGCTGTCCACTCATCATTCGACTGACACGCACGGAGGGATGGCCAGGCCGAGTTGACCACTCATCATTCCCTTTGCGATCACCTAGACACACCAGCAAAAGGCTGAAACTTTGTTTTATACTTAGCATCATCTTTATTATTAGCAAAGGCGTGGTGGGTTAAAACAAGAAATCTGAGCTAATGTTCACGAGACGCGCGAGAGTCTATGGCAGTTTTTGTTTACAGGTAATCTTGGTCTATCTCTATCCACTTCGTCGCACTTCACTCTTTTGCAGCCAAAAATCGCCAAAAAATCACTTAAAGTCAATATTTTAAAGTTCAAGGTCATTCAAGGTCGTCGAAGTTGACATTCCCAAGAAGCTCGTCGCCAGTGCTTGTTATGATAAGCAGCATGTCTGTACCTATCTGCAACCATTTTCACGCTAAACAAGGCAACAGCGCATAAATAACCATTTTAGAGGGGTAGGCTCCCGATATTTGACACCCGCGTGTGCAGGCTTCCTTGAATCTAGAGTGTTTAGACTTGAATTGCTAAAATCAACATTAAATGCTGAAAATTTCATATGCAGGTTGTCTTAGTCCATCTCCAGCCATTTTGGCGCAATTTACTCTTGCAATGCGTGTCGCAGGCCAAAATTGCGATAAATTCACTAAAACCCCCTACTTCAAGAGTTCACGGTCATTCGATGTCATCGACCTTGACATTCCTAAGAAGCTCGTTACCAGTGCTTGTTATGATTAGCAGCATGTCTGTGCCTATCTGCAACCATTTTGTTACGTTAGATGAGCCAATAATGGCAAAATAACGCTTTTTAAGGGGGTGCTCCTCTTTATCCCCTCGTTCGTGGGGACCGCCTTCACCCAGTGGCATAAAATTTTGTTGCGAAATATTAGAGACAATTATATGATATCATATGGTGAAAACCAAAAGTCTCTATCTCACCTGGGTTTGGAACGGTACCGGGACGTGACAGACACCAGACAGAATTACCATAGCTAATACGCGCTATAGCAGTATACTGCTTTCGCGCGTAAAAAGTAAGCAGAGCAGGTAGTTGCAAATTTTTAACACAATGAATTGTGGGTGTTTAAAATTCCAATTTTCCGTGGATTTTTTAAAAATTGAGTTTGTCAGCCCAAAATTGTGCATTTCTGGACGAAAGAAAATTGTCGTTGTCAATTTATTTCCCCAGCAATAAATGAAACATTAACACGCACGGAACAAGAGTGAACGATATTATAACACTACAATAATAACTGTTTTTGTTTTTGTTTAACTGAACAGGACAACTACTCCGAGTTTCTCCAAATTGAGCCTCTATCGCAAAAAGTCTTAGAAATACTAAAGCCGGTTGTCGTGGACCGGATAATCTGCCAACGGCGCAAAATATTAACGATGTTATAAACTATTAAGCAGTGCAAAATACAAAAAAAACCTTAACGGCCATCTCAAGAAAGAAAATGACGGTAAACACGTAGTTGGACACGTTCAGAAACGTTCTTTCCTGTCAAACAGATCCAATAGCACATCGTTACGAAACTTTGAAAAATGCGTGAATATTAAAAAGCAGGCCTAATATGTGTCACGTGATAACTTAGGACGGGATGCTATTAAGAGTGACATGCTAAATCAATGTAGATAAGTGAGTGAGCAAGTTAGTAAGTAAGTGTACTTTAATATGAACTGAAGCAACTGAAACCAAAAAAGTCACAACTCAAAATGCGCCGCAGTTTCAATCGAACAAAAACGTCTATACGTGAATCGTTTTGAGTTGTGACAATGCCGAAAGAAAGAAAAAAGTTTGAAAACACTGCGGGCTTATACAATATCGTGCTTTTTTACGGTGCTTTATTTTAAGTTGCTGTTTATGTCTCCTGCTTAAGAAAAACACAAGAAAAATTAAAGATATTCGGCCGTCTGACTGTCCAGTTAGTGCATGTGCCAAGCGTTGCCAATAAATTAGATGATTACGCAAGACGCACGTCACTTTCTTTAACCTGTTATTGAGCGGAAACTTGGCACACTGGTTACTCGTGAGTCATAACCAGATTTTCAGGCCAATATTTGCTATTTTCTACGCCTTTTAGAATTAGTACAGAAACAAACGGACAGACAGACGAACGGACGGGCGAGCAAGAAACGTATTGCGGCCTACGGCACACTAAAGGTTAACTAACGATATGCGCTACATAAATTCACATTCAACTTAGAACCTACTTACTTACTGTGTGATCTCATACGGCAGGTGACGCTCCGTAGCTCTGAGATCGGTTTGCTACGAAGGCTGTAGCATTTAACCGCTTAACCATTTACGGAACGGTGGCGTGCTAATTGAATAAGAGCAGAGCGACTGGCCATGCTGTAGATCGGAATTTCGGGACGTTCCATGGCGAGTGTGATACAGTTGAGAGCGATGAAAAAGAGAATCGTGAGGTCAAACTGCTTCGTGCCCGCGACACCCTGACAGATCTCTCGCACTCTGCACAGTGTCACGTCAACATCAATTAGTCAATCAATTAGTCGACGAGATTATAACGCAGCCAACACACAGGCACAATATGAAGATTTTTTTTTACATATTGCACACTTTTCTTTCACATGTTAGATTCGATGTTTGATGCATCTCTGTATAAAATTGCCAAAAAGCATCGAAAAGATTTTTGGGCAGTACGTTATGCAGTTTCTTTTCTTTTCTTTTTTTGTTTTTGCCACAAAGTCTCCGAGCTCCGTCGGCCGATTGCCGTAACACTTTCAAGAAGTCGTCGTTCTCCTGTTGCATCTCACAAAGTATAATGTAGTAACAATATTAAAGTGCGGTAGACAAAATTGCAGTTGTTTCTTTTCGATGTTGCGTGCCAAAAATTACTAAAATCAGCCAATTTTTCGCGGAACTATTCTAAACAAGTAATATGAGCAAAGCTCATGAGACGCGCGACAGCCTTAACAGTTCTTATTCGCAGGTTGTCTTAATCTATCTCTATCTATTTCGACGCAATTCGCTCTTGAAATTTACGCCGCAGCCACAAATTGCAAAAAACACTAAAAATTCCGAAAAATTCATCAAAAACTTCTTTTTTGGGAAGAGGGGGGTTCAAGGTCGTTCAAAGTCATCGATGTTGATAAACCTAAAAAGTATGTCGCCAGTGCTTATTATGATAAGCAGCATGTCTGTACCAATCTGCAACCGTTCTCACACTATACGAGCCAATAACGGCAAAATAACGTTTTTAGAGGCCCTCGTTCGAGAGGAATCCCCTCACCCAGGGGCACGAAATTTTGTCACGATAAACTAGAGTCCTTGGGGCAGTCCACAATAAAGATTTCGTGATCCTAGCTTGCACCGTTTCGATACAGATCACAAGTGTGGCAGACAGACAAACGGAAGCCTAGACAATGGCTAAGACGCGCGAAGCATTCTGCTGTCGCTCGTAAAAATGTGGCTTGTATGTTAAGATACAGTGTAGCGGCGTTCGCCAGCTGGCAGCACCGCTTATAGTCCTCGGCGGAAGTTTGCGATCTCCCAACTCTTCTAGCTATGAAGGCATTTTGAGTTTCGCCGACCTGCTTGAAGGAGGAAACAAGTAGAGCGAGTAATGCTTTCGGGTCTCGAAGCAGCCTCGGCGCTTCGGCAATCGCTCCTTCAAAATCTGACACTAAACACGTGACGACAAAAAAACAACAACGATCGACTGATATTAATATTATGATAAAGTAAATATTAATAAGTTCCTACCGAGCCACAAGACCCATAAAGCGGCGCTGATCTTCATCTTTTTAGCCCCAGTCAGACACCAGTTTACACTGCGAGACCACGGATGCCGGCCGTATTGCGCATCTTTCAATCACTGCACTAACATAGAAAGGGATGGCCAGGCTGAGTTGACATTCTGAGATGGCGGCAATCACCCATCCAAGTACTAACCGAACCCGACGTACAGTAACTTCAGTAGTAAGGCGACAACATAAAACAAAATGATTAAAGAGCGGTTTACATTTTTCGAGTACATAGCGCCAAAAATCTAACGTAATATAGCAATAATTAAAAAAACGCTATCGCATAAGCGTTATGTAGTACTGTAGGTAAACTTCATCAAAATGTAAAAACGCGTACAGAGCGACGTAACTGAATTGAACTGATCAATGAGTAAGCAGTGCGAGCCCATTGGTTATTGGTTACCGCGTACGTGAGCGTAGTCACGTAGCTATGTTTAAATTGTATAGTGTACACTCAATCCAGCCGACTTGGGCTGCAATGTCAATAATCGTGTATCTAAGCTACCGACGCTGTTAGACGGTGTCTACTGTAATGTATTATAGTTCAGTTACGACACTCTGTAGGCGCCGATGCAAAGTAGTGTTAGAACGTGTGGTACTGATGGCCGCTGTAAATACGTTACGTACGATGTCGGTAACACAGGCGGTGGACTGGGTGCCAGCGTCTTCGTTGTCCTTCAGCTGGACACGTGACGTCATCTCGCACCGCCCACGGGTTACGTAAAGAGGCTGTCATGACGCCACGGGGTCAAACGACCACCCACGTTGCTCGGCTAGTTGTCCTCCTTCAGCTGGACACGACGAACGCTGTTCTTCTTCTGACGATGATAATGATCAGCCTCACAGCCGACCAGGTCGTTGTGTTGGTACTCGTCCAGCGACGCGCTGCCGACCGACGTCTGTGCCCGTATGTTGCCGTAAGTAAGGTCATCGCCTAGTGGCGTCACCACAGGTGCCCGCGGCGTGATGACGTCACTGGCCATGATGACGTCACTAACCGGTCGTCAACCGGTGCCCGTATGTTGCCGTCGGTGACGACCGATACGGAGTTCTGTCTGCTTGGAGGAACGCAGACGCTCATGGAGGTCCGCAGAACTCGGCTACTGCCACGTGACCCCGTGACGTCAGAGGTTGGCTGTGCGGAGGCGGAGTACCGGCTGACGGACGACGCTCGCCGCGACAAAACCCTCTGATGAGGACTGGAATACTTCATTCAGGTTGATCGACGTCCGGCCTGGTGAGTACACGGATGGGAGACCGATGATATTGAGCGTGGTTCTGGTGAGGACTGGTGGGGGGTCTGTAGCTGGTGACGGAACTGTGTCGACTGACGGCGTCGCGCTGATTATTCAGCTGCTGTACTCGCGCTCCGCTGTCTTCGCTACACGATCACAGACACTTAGCTCAGTAATCCGTGCCATATCAAGCTAATTTTACACCGTTCCATATATAGTAATAAATATTAGCGTTTTCCATAATAAAAACTCTGACATCTAGCTATTTTCTGCCACTATCAACATAACAAAATCTTACTAACTTACTTAATTACTTACTTACTTAGAGTGGCGTAGCCAAGAGGATTAAAGCCCAGCCCCACTCCTCCCATTTCCCAGACAATACGTAAGCACACGTTCAAACCGCTCTAAATTTGCCAACGTGGTAAGTTGATTTTTACGAAAATAATTTTTAAAAATTGTTGCCAGTAGTTCTCATGTTTTAAAGGTACAATCATCACTACAATTCGTCAAATTCGATCTCGGCTGGGGCTCCGCCTCAGACCCCGTTGGGAAACTTACGTCGCTCTCCCAGACTCCCCAGCTGGATTTTAAAAGTCTTACTTCGAATATGAGAAAGGAGACGGAAGAGGAAAAACAATAAAAACAGCACATCTAACTAAATCGTCTAAGACAAAAATATGGACTATAGTCGTCAATATACAACAGTTATTACTGCTTAGACCTGTAGGTTGGTAGTTTAGTTGTAGAAGAACTGTCGTGTTCAGCTGGACCAGAACTCTCACGAGCTGGCATAATTGTCCTAGTGGCTGCGACTGCGGGGGCGGGGGCATTAAGTGATGACGAGGACGACGAGGACGCCGTGACAATGCACTGATGTTGCTGCTGCTGCTGCTGATGTGGTCGTTGATGCTGATGCTGTAAGTCAGTGGATATTGAATCGGCGCACGCCAGCGAAGACGAGGCTGAGAGGAGCATTTTATTGCCGCTGCCGCACTCCACCTGCGAGCGGTACACGTCCAAATGCACAGAAGTTACGGCGGAACACGAAATTCTGCTAATACTGACTAATTTTCTTCCAATCCTTATTTGATAGGTAAGTATGTAAACAAATAAATAAATGTGTATAGTGCACAATAATGTCGACAAGAAACTCGCCGAATCTGAAGCGCTGAAGCTATGAAACAATGCGAAAAATTATGAAAGTGCGGCGAAAATGGTTTTTCTACGTTTTTTTATTTTGCTAGTCTAACTGTGCAAAAATCAACAGCTATAATGCCAGAGTAGGCTTACCTATTTTAAAGGGTTTATTTTTGTCTTTAATAATCGATAAAACAACATATATAATAGAGAATGAAGTACATGCGCGTAATGATTATGAATCGGAGGCGGTGAGAGCGTTGACGTATGTTCAGCTGTAGAACATTGAGTCGTAGTCACAGCTAAAGGATGACGCCCGGTATGAGCGTCATTACACGGCGAGTGCTGCGGGGTCGCGTCAGTGTGGGTGATGAGTGGAGGCAAATGCGACGACGCTGATTGGCTCTCGATGATGACGTCACACGGTCACGTGATGAGTGGAGGCGTCGCTGATAGGCTGTGCGATCGCTGGGCCGCAGTGTCGCTGGTCTCTGACATCGTCGGCCTCAGCGAGTTTCTGCGAACTGCGGCGTCATGATGTAGCATCAAGGAATTGCAGTTATCGTTGCCAGCCAGTTGAACTCAGCCTGGCCGTCCCTCCGTGCAATGAGTTATCGTTGCCGGCGGCTAACGTCACGACAGCGGACGGCGGCACTCCGAACAATATCTTCTCTGCAACACATACAACGTGTCTTTTTGTTTACCAAACGACCGCAGGCAAAACAAGTAGCCCAGCTGTCGCTATGGTAGCCGACCGTACCTGCCTGCACCCGAAAGCCAACGAATGTGAACTAGTACTTCCGGCACGTTTTATGTAAGCAATTCGCAGACTATTTGGGTACACTTAGTACCCCCGCTTGGCAGAATGACGGAGTTGTAGGGGGTCTGACTTAGTACCGTTAGAGCAGCGATCAAGCAACCGTATTTGCTTCTTCAGACAGCTTTCTGGTAAGACGTACCGTTTACCCACAATACATCCGTTGTAAGTGCAAATCCTTATCGTATCGTGACAGACAGAGAGACAGACAGACGACAGACGACATAGACACAAATTTGTGCCACAAGCGCGACCGTTAGTGCGGTCGGTTCCTTGTCAAAAACATAACCGACAAAACCGAAAACTTCAAAACTACCCCACTACACGAACCGTAACCGTAACCCTAACCCTTACCTAACCCTATCCCTATTCCTAACCCTAATCCCTAACACAAACCCTATACCACTCCTTATCCCTATTGCGAACCTTCATAACCTGATCCTAAACCCTAATTCCTGAACCTAACACTAACCCTATCCTTAACCATATTTCGTAAACTTAAGCTATGTCATTGTTTCTCCGTTTTAAAGTTCCCGGTTTTGTCGGTCTCGGTTTTGTCGAGACACCAGTATGGTCAGCTAACAATTAATACCCCGTTTACACGATCAAGCAAACATCAAGCAAACATCAAGCAAGCATCGAGCAAGCAACGAGCTAACATCGAGCAAACGTCAAGCAAATATCAAGCAATTAGAGCAAACGTCGTGCAGGTGTACTTTAAATACATTGGTTTGATGGTTGCTTGATGTTTGCTTAATGTTTGCTTGATCGTGTAAACGGGATATAACACAGAAACTGATTGAACCTTTTTCCTTGTTGTTTTTGATGTCGTCCGTGTCGACCTTGACATCCACCATCTTGCAAGCGTACAGCTGCATCAGCATCTCCTTCTCCTGTTCCTCCATCCGATTAATGTCCTTTATCTTACGCGACCTGCGTCTCTCTATCTTTTCTCTGATTGGCTCAGGTGCCACGATGACGTCACGACGACGTCACCGGGTTGGTCACGTGACTTGCGTCTCTCCTCTTCCTCGCGTTCGACCAACTTTTTTCTGACCTCCGCCTGCAGCCAAGTTATCCATGGCGTTGTAGCAAGAAAAGGGGAGGGGGTAAAAGCAGGAAGACAATATCCCTTAATTTTAGGAAAAAATTCTTTCCTTTAAGACTTAGGGCTGGAAATGCCCCCTTATATGAGAAATTTGGGGCAAAAAGTAAAATTTTGAGCATTGATATTTATATCATTGGCATGTCGGAGATTTTCTCGCGCCAAAAACAAAATTTGGGGTTGGCAATGTCTCATTTTGTGGGAAAATGTACGACAGAATTAAACTTCAGCATTGAAAATTTGCAGTTGTTTGTCACAACATTGCAGGTTTTCGCCCCCCCCTCCTTACACGACACGACGCCTCTCAAGTACGTGTGTACAAAACAGTGTACAGTATTAATACTTTATAATGCCGCCGTGGCAAAGTAGGGGCAAATATAAAAAACAATTCCATGATTATAAATTGTCAACAAGTACTTACTTAACTGTTCATTATTTTATCTGACAGATTTAACCTACTCTAACGGCAGTGTTGGGAAAACCCAGAAAAAAATTAATTAAATTAAACTCTCAAATCATGCAGACCAAACTCAACTCACGTACTTTGTAGTGAGTTAAATCAAACTCACGAAAAAATGAATTAACTCATAAACTCATGTTGAAGTCATTAAAGCTGTTCTAAAATGCTAAAACCTGTCAATTAGCAAACAATCACTATCCAGTGTTCCACAAAAATATATCTGACTCAGTTAATCAATCATTTAATCAATCAATCAAATTCACTAAAAGAATCTTAAACTTAGCCTATAGGCCTACTGTTTTTAATTACTGTCTATTTCCTGTGATAAGCTACTTCACATTCGCTTTCAGTAACAGAAATTTCTCAAAGTTTGCATTTAAAAGTTTGTTGCGTCTCGGATTTTCAATCTGTTTGCCTATGCTAAACAGAGTGCAGTGGATGATGGCACTGCTGTATGCCCCTATTAAACTGTCAGATATCTGTGCACATGGGCGGCGCTAGGAATCTGAAGCTAAAAGGGCAACGGCGGCAAGAGCCAGGGCACAGGGGGACAATAATTATTCTTTTGCGCGTTGGCCAAATGTCGACCTTATTGTATTTTATCCCAAATTCCCGCAAATCTAAATTGAACAGCGATATAAATTTTTGTTGTACGATTTCGTTGGCTTGCATAAATCACAGCGTAATTTGTGACATTTCGTTCCATGGTGCTGCCACCTCGGGAATTGGTTTACAACGCTCAACATTAACTGACGCCGATTGGCGCCGAATTCAATGACCTTGAATGACCTTGAACGCCAAAATAAGAAGTTTTATGGATTTTTGGTGATTTCGGGCTGCGACACAAGTCTATATCATTTACAAGGTGGCGCCACGCTACTATCGTTATGCGATAGTAGCGTGAATTTGGTATTTGTATATTAACTTAGCGAGAACACCCCAATTTTTAGCTAAACTACTGAACCGGAACTGCTATAGGCTTTCGCACGTCTCGTGAGCATTAGCTCAAATTTCTTGTAACCATAGCCTAAACTGCCAACTTGCAGTGAGTTGAGTTTAGACACCTGATAAACTCACAACTCACACAAATAATGAATTAACTCAAACTTAAAACTAAGAGTAACTGAATTAACTCGCGAGTTGAAACTCGATTGAGTTAAAGTCATGCCCAACACTGTCTAACGGAAAAATACAGCAAAATCAAGTGTGAAACATATACGTGAGTAAACAAAAACATAAAATATTTTGAAATGCGAAATTGCCGAAACTAGACGTGACAAAGTATTGCACAGAAATTCTCCGTTTGCTTTCCCACAATTTGTCAATGTGCACTTGCTACTGATATACGAAAATTACCTCGGCAGCGGAAGAGAAGCCTTCGACTAGAATAGCAACGAGCAGATTGAACAGAACGTAATTTCCAAACGTCATCAGCGCGATGAAATACAGAGCCGCCCACGGAGACGTTTTGGACATTCCTTCGTAATGACGTCATCGTGACGTCATGACGACGTCAGAGGTAACGTGACCGCTGATGGTCTTGGACATTCCTTCATAGAGCACCTCGTGCCAATCTTCCTGCGTCAGTATCTATAGACACCACCATCTTTATCATCATCATCATCACCATCAGTAGCAGCAGCTGCATTAGTGATGGTATCAATAATAAATTTATTATGACAACGCCATAGCAACTGAGTTAGTAAATTTAACTAAACAGATATCGCAATACGTAAGTCTACGTGATAAAACTTTTCAGTCGTATAGTATATACGTAGTCTCAACACATGCATTACGGTTCTTGCGGTCGCAGTAGAATACTATTATGAACGTTAAGTCTTTTCCGAGTCATAAGGCCCACATGGCAGCGCTGATTTCCGCTTCCTTAGCGTTTGACCAGACACCAGTTTACACTGCGAGATTATGGATACGGGGCTAGTGCATCGCGCGGTGTGCCTGTTTACGTCCCAGCTTTCGCTGGTACTCATTGCGCCTACCCACGGAGGGATGGCCAGGCTGAGTTGACCTGGGTGGCTGATTACATACCGGGATGGTCACCCATCCAAGTACTAACCGAGCCTGGTGTTGATTACCAACTAAACCAAACCGCCATAGATACAAACCTGCAATAGTATTTAATACGTAAATCATAAAAAATACGTCTATCGATGGTAAAAATTAATGCCTTGCAGCAGATCTACGGATCTATGGAGCTCGGTGGCCAAGTGGTTAGAGTGTTGGACTCAGGTCAACTTCACCAGAGCGAGAAGTCCTGGGTTCGATTCCTGGTCGGACCCTTCAAAATTGCCAGGCCTCAGGACAGTCACGTGGTCACGTGTCCAGCGGGTGGACCAGGAAAAACACGATTGACTAGGCCTTCTACTCCGAGCTCATCCATGGAGCTCGGTGGCCAAGTGGTTAG
>Ga0056128_1002256_pt1 | contig 22664 bp, 16 predicted proteins | sample WorMetLIZISLAND2_FD_71113 | JGI IMG/M metagenome (GOLD analysis project Ga0056128, IMG submission 71113) | Marine gutless worms symbiont microbial communities from Max Planck institute for Marine Microbiology, Germany - Olavius geniculatus... ... | reverse complement strand
TTTTAGCTTGAACATTTTTAATGCTGAAAAATCGGTAGGCGGTCATGTTAAAAAGTTTATAACTTCGTCGTTTTTCAACGGAATCAAATTTTACTTGGCAGTTAGATGTAGAAGGTTTTAGTAAATAAAGCTGCGAAAATTCATATTAAAATCTCAAACGGTTGCCGAGAAAACGGCAAAAACTTTAAGGGTCTGCTTTTTTGCCGCACCATGTACATGTCACGGCGTTTTTTGTTGAGTGAATGACTGAATGACGTGACGTCCAAACTCAAAAAAAATTAAAATATAAAATTAAATTCGATATGTATTATAAATTGTACAACAAATAAATAACTTAGGCAAAAACTAAAATTTGCACTTTCGAGTTTTAAAGGTTTAAAAAAACCTTTAAAACTAGGTGTTTTTGAATTTATTTTCTAGCTTGGAAACCTGCTCAGTGACTGGGAGTTGCTAAGGCAGACGTCAGCTTGACGAAGATCTACTTTTGCAACTGTTTTCTGGAACGTTTGGCATAAGAAAAACTATTATAGTACACTGTGTCTCAAAAATAGGAACCCTATTACATTTTCAAATAACTTTAATAATCCTGTCTCGGTGTCAACAAATTCTAGTACAAAATACGTCATATAAGCTTAATCAGCACCAAATAAACGTAATAACTGTAAAAATTATTAAGAACAAAGTACAAGCTGAAGTTTTCCTGTCGTACCCGCAAAGACAACTGCACGGTAATGCTCCAGCGAAACAACAACGCTGTTACGTTTAGTCACAAAATTTCAAGTTATTAAACATTATAACGTTAACAAATTGTTTCGTAGCGACATCATGACTGTCAGACGTTTAGTTATACGTACTTTATAGCTGACGGGCGTCATGGCAGAGAAACATTTGGCATAGGAAAACTATCCCCATTGTTCCTCCCCCTCAATTTTGGGTTGTTGAAAAATTCTCAGAAAATCTTCCGTCTCGTCAAAAAAATTTGTCTAAAAATGCAAAATTTGCATTTGAAAAACCCCAATTTAAAATTAAAACATAATTTAAATTTTGAGCACCCATAATCTTTTGTAGTATCTGCAACTTTCTGCTTCACCTACTTTTTAACCCACGACACCTTATACAGGGTGGCCAGCTAAAGTAAAGCCACTTTTTTCTTTGAATAACTCCACAAAACATTAGCCAATTTTGATAATTTTTGGCACCCAACATTAAAAAAACTTAACATAAAAACTATAGTCTTGTCCACCTCATCTTAATACTGTCGCTACACTACCTTGTGAAATTCAGAAGCCGTAGTTTGGCCGACTGCAGACTGACTGCTGTTACTTACTGGTCGGATAAATTTGTTGGATCAGAGAAATGTTGCGCCGCTTGATTGTTAAAACGACACGCTGCGCGATAACTGATGAGTAACACGCAAATGATAATTTCGTCGCAGAAAACGAGAGATATTGGTCCCCGAATCATCAGGCAACTGACACCGATGTGCCTCGGCCGTAAGGCAGTCACCACTGACCGTTCGCTTCCCATCTGCGAAGATGCATATAGCAAAAATAGCCAGCTCTTGTACACTTTGATGCGTTGTTGTCCACAATTCTCTCGTCATATTCTGATTATGACGCTAATGTTGCCACGCACTTTCCGAGCGTCGTTTGCATCCACTAGCGTTAAAATATATACGAGAGCCTCGGGTTGCGTTGAAGCTGGAAACGAAGCAAGCATAAGAGCAAAGTGATACGGAAAAGTGCGTTTCTGGGTAAATTAGTAAATCCTGGACCAGCACTATGTCAACATCTGCGATTGGTCGTCAGCCGCAGTCGGCAAAACACCTTCAGATTGTTGCGGGTCTTAATCCACGCGTAAGTAGTCCGTCCGCACACCTCTCTCTGACGTCCCTGAAGGGCGTTGCCGGTGTCACCGGTGGCGATCGATTTGTCGCTGAAGCCCGGCGGGTGACTATCTATCTGTCAGCCGGTAAACACTGGAAGCACGACTCCGCTCAATAGTCTTTAGCTCCTCGTCACAATGTCATCATCATCAGCTCTAGAAAGTTGAACATCGTCAGCAAGGGGCGCTGAAAATGACGGACATGAAAATGGCGGACCATCAAAATGTCCAGGCATGAATTTGACGGACGTAAAATTGACGGACTAAATAAAATTGACGGAGATGAAAATGGAGGACAAATTTAGACAAATTGGCAGGACATAAAGTAGGCTGACAAGAAACTGACGGATATAAAATTAACGGACATGAAAATGCAAGACATGTTTCAAGTAGCTGTATATATAGGCCTATATCTAGTAAACTTCGGTTTATAATAGCCCCTCTGTAGCTAATTTTAAATTGATGTTTTCGTAATATTTTATGCATTTTAAGATATTATACTTATGTATATTATACAATTTACTTTGCTGTTGTGACTTGTGTTCTGCCGTTGTTTAAAAAAGAATTGTAGACTGCATTGTAATGTAATTTATTTTCAAACGGTAAGCCTATAATATCTTGTCCTCCACTTTCACGTTCGTCAATTTCATGTCCGTCATTATCAGTCAACCCGTCAGCAATACTCAGCATCGTCTCTATTTTGCCTGTTAGAGCCAACTTTTTTAAGCACTAGTCCGCTGTATCGCCTGCATGGTTAGAGTGCATCTGTTTTCCCGTTCATGTCAAGGAGCACAGACTTCGATCTTCAGAATGGCATTGCGGCTGACCAGATTACACTCTAAGTCTAAAAAACAATAAATCAAATTTTCGACCATATTACGAAAAAAATGTTGATCGATTTTAAGCATTGTTTCACTAGTAAACAGTAACAAATTTGCAATAAAACAAAATTACAATTTAAAAAATTGCACCGATGAAAACACAAAAACGGTAAACTAAGCGCACTGAAGATTGTGACCACGCTAGGTAAACTGGCGCAGTGTGTTGAACTGGCCTTTCTATAGTTTAGATGTAGCCACGCAAGGCTTCGTTTCTGCTAATCGTCATATTACGTAGTGTGAAAACGTCTCTAAAAATCGGTCATTATAGTGTCGTTTATGTTTGCGATGAATCTAGCCATTGGTCAAGTCCCTTTACGGTTTCGGTAGTTAAACAGGTTTTATCAAGACGTTCGCCATTACCTTAGGCTAAGATAAAGAAAAACAAACTAACTGGCGTGCCGGCGGATATGACGCCTCGAGTTAATCACCGACACAAAACTAACGGTCCAATAAACATCGGCAGATCGTATCATCAGTATTCTCGCCGTAGGGAAAGTATCTCGGTGCATTTTATGGCGTTCGGTGTACGATCGGGGCGACGGAAGTCGCAAATCTAACGTTAAGCGAGACGCCTAGCCCGGTGAAGGCAGAAGAGCGAGTCATTCTTCCCGCGTGCGTTATCATTTGACAGCAACTGCGACATTTCGGGGAAACCGGCCTTGTACAAAAGCTGTAACTGTCGTGGGGTTGATGCTTATTGATCTGTCTAAAATTTTCAAGCCCCGTCCCTGTTTTGCTGTAGACAGATAGATTGGTGTACTGACAACATAACAGATATACCGCTGTTTCGGATACAACGCACAAAGGCTAGAATCAGTCTTTGTGTAATAAACGGAAAATAAATATACATTCGTCAATGTTGGTGATTTTGGAGAACTCGCAGACGGGCACGTGTGAGATACGGTGTACTGCTCTCAGCTGAGAGAAAGAAGTGAATGGGTATGTGTTTCAATACACGAATTATTTGTTAATCACCTCTTCAAGAAAGGGCATTCACAATGCGCAACTTTTAACAGCCACACATGTCGTCTTCATGCTGGAGCTGCCGTATAGCTTCAGCCACTAGACACTGATGTTTCCAGAACGTCACATCCTCGGCACCAGAGCTTGCTCCAGTACGTTGCATCGACGCCGGGCCAGCTGCTGTTGATTCTGACGACCGATCTTTTACGATCGTCGTGCGATCGTTGGTCCTAGAATTAGCGTCGGTTGGTCGGAGGTGGTCAGCGGGCGTCCGAGCGTAACGAGTTTTGACGCTTGCTGTCGACAGCTTTGCGTTGCCTTGCGTGACAATGCACGCCTCGTCACCGGTCATCAACCAACACCAACCAGCTATCCAACCGCTAGCTCTGTGTGCACCTTCCACCCTTCCTTGCAGTCGCCAGTTTCCTTGCTCCTCAGACGCGATAGTGCAGGTTTCTTGGCTTCTATCCATCTAAGTGTTTAATTTGTTTTATAATGTTACATAGCGACAACTTAACGCGTAACCGTAACCAGTATTTCATACAGACATACGTAGAAGTACTATGATATTCAACACCGCGTTCGCATGTAGTAAACTCAGAACTGACGCATACCGCTTTTATTCCTTATGTTTTGTTACGAGGCCTCCTTACCTATGCACAACACAGTCCTTCGGAAGTCGATGACGCTATGCCTGTGTACAACACGTATTCACTCTACTCATCGTAAGGGTTTACAGGTTAGTTATCGCATAATATTCTACATCAAGGCTGGACATGATCGGTCAGAACGTCTCGCCTGGCGACGCGGAGTTGAAATCAGGTCGGGCTTGTCATAAAACCGTGATTCGTCGTGTGTGGTGCAGGCGCAGGTTATAACGCGAATATTGATCACTTCGACAAACCGGCGACGTGACTCACACTCACACAGCCGACTGGAAGGGAAGGAGCAAATCTCAGTCTTTATACAGATTCCTCAGATGTGCGAAATTTGTGAAAATTTCTCGCCTTAGATTCTGCGCTTCTCGTCGTCATTGTGTGCTGTTCAAATTTACTTGGAGGCGTATAACCGACGTGACAATTTGATCATATCAGGGCTATCGTTGGCAAATTACGCGGAAGCTGCCACTGTTACAGATAGTGCAAATCATAATGCAACTCATGAGAATTCAGAAACTACCGAGAAATTTGTGTTGGCATTGTGCCAGCAGCAGCTTAAAGTGAACATTACGCCTGCAGATGATACTGTACTATACTATACTATACTAAGTGTTAGAGATAAAAAATGAATCGAGTGTTTTGCATTTGAATGTTAAATTTCTGCTTGTAACAGTGAAAGAATGGTTAAAATCGGTGCTGAATTACCGAAGTTATCCCAAAAATAAAACTGGGTATCCGTTTTTTGGACCAACCTGTATAGCTACTTAGAAATCAATAATGTTCTCTTTGATTACCAGTTTGGATTCAGACATAACCACTCCACAACTTTAGCATTAATTGACGTTGTTGACAAATTGTATGAAAATCTTGACAAACACAATAAGGTTATTGGTATTTATCTAGACTTACAAAAAGCGTTTGATGTTGCAAATCATGGTACATTGTTGCATAAGTTACATAACTATGGCATTCGTGGAGTAGCACTAGACTGGTTCAGGAATTATTTTTCTAAAAGATATCAATATACTACTATTAATGGTGTTAATTCTGAACTAACAGCTGTTACATGTGGAGTTCCTCGAGGATCTGCACTGGGCCCAGTTTTGTTTTTAGTATATGTTAATGACATTAAAAATGCTGTTCCAGGTGATCAAATTAAATTGTTTGCTGATGATACCAACCTGTTTGTATCTGGTTGTACTATTGGTAATACCAACTTTAATTCAAATGTAAAATTAAACAAGTTGTGTGATTGGCTCATAGCCAATAAATCGAGTGTAAATATTGAGAAAACCAGTTATATGATTTTCTCCCGTGATAAAGCTAATGAAACTTTGTTGTGCATAAATAATCACGTTATCAATAAGGTTTCGTCATGTCGTTACTTAAGTGTTATTATTGATGATGAATTGAAATGGACTGATCATATAAACCATGTGTATAAAAACTTATAAAGTATTGTAGTATATTTTACAAATTAAGAAATATGCTACCCATTCAAGTACTTAAACAAGTCTATTTTGATAATAAACTTCTGAGAATTATTCAAAATAAACCTAGAAAAACACATTTAACAGAATTATATAAAAATTATTCTGCATTGCCAGTACCATTACTACATCAGGAAAATTTGATATTGTTTGCCCATAAAATATTGCATTATCCACACAAGTTGCCAGTCTTGTTTAAATATTACTTAAATCAAAACGATGATATTTACAAATACAATACCAGACTTAAGGACAGTATCCATCTGTATAGAACAAATACTGATTATGGGAAACGTAGTTCAAAATATAGAGCAGCTGAATATTATAATGATTTACCTGAAAAAAAATTAAGTTTAAACTCGATGAATCCGGGAGATACAATAAAATAATTTTGAAAAACTACTTACTTAATAATAAACACTAATTTTGTTGCCTACTTATCACTTCTTTCATTTTATTATTTTATTTGATTTATATAAAGTCACAGCGAAAAATGTCTCTTGTTTAGTAATATCAATTTTGTTTTTATGTTTTTTTATTTGATTTTAGGTTAGCATTCTGTTTGTGTGTTTGTTTTTATATTTGGGTATTTTGAGTTGGATTGTGTAGTTTATGTTTGTGTTCGCGTGATGGGTTTGATAAAATGCATTTAGTAGTTTAGTAGTTTTTTATGTCCAGTAGGTTTAGTTTAGAGAATTAAAACAGAAATTGGCCAGCATCGTTGACCAGTATGGTTTTCTGGCAACCTGGCTCAGTAATTAACTGTTGCATTATGTTATCAATTGTAGTTGTATTTTTGTTTAACTCAAATAAATTTCTTCTTCTTACTTACTTACTTAACATTTGTGCCGGCTTCCGCGATCCGGCTGAATTAGTTTACACTTGCACTTTAATTAATTGCGTAATAATTAATGTTACTCAGCTGATGGATGGAAAAGCTTCCTTGTTATCTCTACGTGGTGCACGGTTTATTTCTACATCCGATCGGGACGGTAAGCTTACAACTAATCTTAGCCTTAAATGAATATCCGGACTCCGATGCCAGATGGCGGGCCGATAATCTTATTCTAGTCGCAGTAAATATTAGCTAAATACGATCACTGCTTGACAGGCAGAGTGACGTGAGCTGCTACATTGAATTCGTGTTACAAAACGACTGCCGAACGTGAGTAATTTTGTAACAGAAATTATCGAAATGCTGGTCTCGTCTGCGAGCCTGTGATTTCGTTACGTCTTTGCCAGAATCACTAAGGAGAATTATAGTTTACGTAAATTTTGACGCAATTGTGTTACTGACAAAGTGAGAACATTTCAGCTTGGTTTACGTTTGCTACGTTTTTATATTTTTATAATTAATTATTGTAAGAAAATCGTTATTATATCACACACAATAGCATTCTGTTATGCGTCGTAAAACATACCGGTATAGTCAGCTGTGAAATATACGTCGTGCTGAAAGTTATAAAGCAGAGAGTGACTAAAAATTAGATGTGGTGGAATTTTAATGATCGTTTAATTGCAAGTTTCCTTTAAAGTATATCAGCGAAACAATTTTTTTAAAATGGGTTGACATCTGAGACAGTCATGACATACACATACACTGTACATACTTAAGCCTAGTTTTTATTGGGCCATTCTGTACAAGGTCTGTAAATACAATCTAGGTCGAAACGTTTGAAAAAATCGTCGAAGTTTACTTTTTTACATGGCATCTCCAAAACTTTTCATTTTCTTAGTTTTTGACAACAAAATTGTGATAGCTCCAAAAATTTATTCTGGTGTTGAATACAAAGCTACGCACACAGAGTCACAATGCACTACGAAAAACTCATTGGCGGCAAAAAGATAACAAATAAGCTGTATCTCAACTGACTCTAAAAGTGATTTCATCTACAGCAAGCATTAAAAATTTAATATATCGAGAAACATGATATGTGCGGTAGTTGATGGAAAATTTATCATACGCATACGACTGTCATTCAGCCTGAAAACTATTCGGGGTTACCCACGCAGCCACGCCACGCAAAACAAATGGTAAGGCTATCCCGGAAAAAAGTGCAAGATATGCAGAGACGTAGTCACGGACACCGAAATGGACAGGCGCGACTGTTCAGCAGCTGGACTACAGTTGCACGGCTTCATCGTCTCACCAAATTCAACGGCAGACACGGAGAAAACGAATTTCACACCAAAGATGGAAAAACGAGTCGGACGTCACAAATCGTCCGTCACATGTCTAGAGCTAAGCTCTACTGACCGCTGGAAACGAGACGATCCGGCGTTGTTCTGCGATTTCTGAACAGTGAGTTTAACGATACGGCAAAAAAGTTTTTCTGCGATTTGTTATGCGGTCGTCCTAATATGTCGCATCATGGGTTTTGAATGTCTGTTTGTTTGTCCCGTACGAAGTTCTAATTTAAAAAGAAAAACTGAGTAGAAAATTAAAATTGGCCGTGAAGAATTCGTCAATGTCATCAAAAGTCAGGTTTAGTGTTAAGGTTAGGGTTGCACGTCACTAGGCGGACGGCAGCACATTTTTTGTTAGTTTATCGCGCGGTTTTGACAAAGATCCTACTACCATCTACCCAAGTGCCTCTTTCAACTCACTATCCCAGCCACCAGAGTGTCCCGTCCAAGCGCCGGCTGCTGCTGTTACTGTTGACGTATGACGTCACTGTGACGTCAGAACATGCGCACGTGACGCATCGTTATTGACAGGTGCGCTGATGCGCAGACGACTGTAACTAACGCGCAGTAAATACTGGCCACTGAGACGGCGTAGCCTACGAATTACTACACTGGCTCCGAGTTCACCCGACTTGTTTTTAATTTATCCGTTTGACAGTCATTCTGAACTGTGAAATGTCAAATATATCATCATAATTATTATTCTTACTATTATCATTTTTCTGGCAAAAAATTAACTTCAAAGTTCAAGCTTGTGCAAATCAACAAAATTACTGCGTTTCGATGCACCCCAAGAACGATTCAGCCAAAGCGAGTTTAATTAATTCATCTGAGACGTCTGAAGTAACAGTTTACCTTTCGACTACAGATTATTCAGAAAACATTTACTTGCACTGTATAATTACAGACTAAGTTTATAAAAAGTTTTAGAAACATGAACTGAATATTGTTGTCAGTCAGTCCTATTCCCGCCCGTAAAAAACTAAGTTTTATTTTATGACAGCGCAAGACAATGTTGTGGCAATAATTCTCCAACAAATAATTGCCTATTTGAGATTATGCAAAGCTAAAACACTAAGCGTCGATTAGCATGGAATGCTACCTGTGACAAAGAAAAAAAGTTATGACTGCAGGAAGTGCATCATTCCAGCATCGATGGCTATTGGCTAATCATCACATTGCTCTGTAATAGTGCCGTGCTAGCTGTGAGCATCCATGTTCCCGCTGAAGGATTAATAATTTCATACAGACTGCGGCATCACATGAAACCCCGGCTCATGTAACAAAAAACACTAGAATTGGATCTATTTCTATCTCCGACCACCGCCCATGTTGCTGCCTTGTACCACCACTGTTGCCTTCGCAATATTGATCATGCTGAGACGCTGCGGTATTTCTTGTTTGTCTGCAATACGTGACGATATGGTGTGGTTAGAAGAAAAAAACAAGCTTTAGCCAGTTATACAGGTGATGTTCGTCCATGGGTTTTGTTAATGCGTTAAGTCGGTTCTGGACAAATATTTTGGGGCCACATTTTTATGTTCTGGTGGACAATCCGGTGCACTAACTTGCAATAACCCAACGGGTTACACTGCTGTTCCCATACTTAGGTGCAATCAAAATGCGCATCGGTCAGGGTTAAGTACGACATTTTGTCGTCTACAGCACAGCTGGCGAGCAGCTCCCGTGGAAAGTGTGTGGCACTGAGCCTGAATTTTTTTCTCGACTTTGGTTCATTTTTTGTAATTTGGCTACAAAATCGAGAAATTTGTTGTGATATTGATTTAGTGAAAACATGACGCCTGAGTCGCATTATTATCTCTTTTTTCCTTGGCCGTTTATTCCTTGGCGTTAATTCTACAGCATCTATCGAGCCGGTTGAATATCGTAAATATGCGTACGGTGTGCTACAAAGAGCGCTGTGCTGACAGATATTATACCCGCACATAATAATTGTTAAGCAACAACATAAAATTCGTAGTTCGACACTTCGACTGGTCGTAAAAATTTATGATTGTCAGAGCTCGGCAGTAAATGCACTAGATGGTATGCACAGATGAATAATTATAATCGTGCACCGTGGAAATGGAAATAAGCCTACTAGCTGATAATGTCATCGATTGCTGTCCGTCCGCTCGTATCCGGTTAGCCCATGAAAATATTTATTCGCCATAATAATGGCCAAAACAGAAACTAAACTTAGTTAGTTTAGCAACACTTGATATGCGCTAAATCGAGTGGATCGTAAACTTATGATAAAAACTGATCTTGCGGTATGACGAACGTGACAGAATAGTGTCACAGGAAGTCGAATGGTTCTTATAAAGCATTTAAAGCAAATAACTCATACGTTTCCAGTTCACCCTTTGAGCCGACCTAGTATATGACTGTCCTCGTTACTGCATACACCAACGTCAGATACCAAACGATCGCTCTTCGTGGTAGGAGCTTCGCCCCATGCCGACTGACGACCGAAGACGACGACAACAGTGCAGTCGCTGCTGCTGCTGCTGCTGCACGTGACGTAGAGATTGTGTTGAGCGCCAAACCGCGCCAACGCACGTGTATGCAAAGCTACCAGTGAGCGACTGCTGACGACGACGTCGCAGGTACAGACTAATTATCTATCATCCAAACGAGTTCACTGCGTGCTCTGCGGAGAGCCAGCAGCACACAGCTCCTCAGCCAAGTAACCATATCTTCAGCAACACGCACCGTTACCGGTGCACTTCTACTGCTAGGGCCTTTACTGTACCTGTAGCCCCATTCCGTGCGTGCAATGTTCGTGCTATGTGATTCCGTACAACACTCTTTCACCGATGACACCACAATTTTAATGAAATGAGCAGGCTAAAGCAGCCGCGGTCTGCGCATGTGAAAGAACACGAAACTAAAACGCTGAAACGACTCTTTTGGATTTGCACCAGGCTCATTAACATAATATTTATTATTTTTGCCAATAAATATGTAAATAATATATATAAAAGATCTACACGCAGTCTATTGTAGCAGCCTATCAAAGACCAGAATGACGTACTGCGTTTTTCCGGCTAAGAATTTTGTTTCATGTGTGCTGACTTTTGAAACAAAAATTTTTAAAAAATATTTCGTTTCTGTTTTATCCTACATGCGAGGACAGTCTAACAGCCAAATAAGCGCCAGCGATATCTTTAATATTGATACTTTGATATTTTTAAAAGACTTGGCTGATATGCGATCAGTGTAAATTGCTTGAATATCATTCGTTACATGGTCAAAAGTGTTTATACTGTACATCGTCAATGGCGTTATCTGCATCTAAACATGGCACCTTTCACTGCCTAAAATCCATTGTTAATTAGAACTTTACGAATTGCATAAAACTGCAGCCACTGTTCACAGAATGATTGCCGTGTTATATTTTAGTCCATCAGTAAGCCGTAGTCATAGGCTATATAGGTTAGGCCTATAGGCTCGCGCTATGCGCGCTTGCCATGCCCCCTTGCCAAATTCTAAATAAATACGCCACTGTCTGCAGTATTTGGTAAAAGAATTTCATCGGTGTAATGCACGTATTCTGAATGCGAATGATCACTGTGGCGCAGGTACAATTTTCGCACGCTGCCTTCGCGATTGTCGTCGAACGATCCGTGGAGTCTTCGGAAACGGTGACGGAAAAAAAAACGAAAAGGAAAATGTGTTGGCGGCGCGCGGCAATAATGCAAATGACAGTCATCAGCGCTCATTGTGTTTGCAAATGTCGCATTGTCGCGCCCGTACTGTAGGACGACGCATGCGCGACGAACCGTCCGTCCGTAGACTTCCGGTTAAAAACCGCACAGCCGGCGCGCGCCACGCCGTCTGATTTATTACGTCATCACGTCGACGGTCACGTGATCTCTGACGTAATGCCCGGCGTCACGACTAACAGATGATGGCCATCTGAGCGGCGAGCCCCAGCTTCAGTTCTCAGCACACTCTGGTATATTTGATGCACACATTACTGAAACGACTCGGTCGACAGTGGCCAGACAAAACGAGCCGGATCACTATGTAGGCTTCGACAAAAGTATGAACAAAGAAGCCCTAACCGTAACCCTACTTTGTCAGTCTAAATGACTGATATATCGCTTTGTGTCGGACGATCCCACTGCTATTTTATATAATGTTGATGTTCGATTATCTCTGATGAAGTCTTCGACGAAGCATTAGGCCTAAGTTTCATCATAACCACAAAAAACGGCGAGACTGCTTATTCCCTCTTTTTGTCACAGCGCACTAACTGAAGATGTTAGCAGGCCAAGGTCAGAACAAATTTTTCGTATCAGTGATTAAAACTATACAAACAAACGGTATCATTACTATCACAGTAAGACTACAGCAAAACTAATCTGGCAGTTTAAGATGAAGAAAAATGACTGTCTGTCCGGCATGCCAAGATGAGATAAAACTTTTGAGTTGACCAAAAAGCGGAGATGAGTTCTACAGCACAAAACTAACATAAACTCTAAGTGTTTTGCATCTAATGTCACAGAGCGCAAAAAGGTTATTTATAATGGATATTGCTCTATTGAAGGCGGCTTTTTAAATGGGTAAGAAAAAATTCAGTAGGCCTATGCCTTGCAATACCAAAAAAGTAAAATAGGCCTATCTGTCGTCCCTTGTTCGCTAACATTGTCGGTAGGCCTACTTCTACCTAATCCGCTCTTGGTGTCGATGAATAAAAACGAATGGCATCTTATTAACGAAAGTCGTCGGGGTTAGGCCCCTATGATTTCTGGTGTTAGTAGGCCTATTACTAAGATGGTTAAGGCTGGGGTTGGAATTAAAACGCGTACAGAGCGAAAGAAATAAACTGAACTAAGGTAAAATAAACTAAAACAGCAGAACTATAGGGCCTAGGCTATCGTTTCATTTAATTTTACTTTATTGCATTTCGGTAGCTATGAACACCCGTTTACGGTTCGAGTCAGGGTTAAGCGTTGTTTTGGCGGCACAAAATAACCTCCTGTGAGTTGACGTGTGTTTAACAAGCTACTCCCTTACTAAAGTGAGCAAGTGTGTTTTTATAGCCGGCGCAGTCAAAACAAAAAGTTACAGTGTTGCAGTGACCGGCTGAATTCTCTAATCCAGATCACCTCTGGCGTCACACAACATCACAACGTGATGGCACGGTGAGTCGTGTGTGATGTGGCTTTTAGCATTCGTGTCGGCGACGTCGCTCGTTCACTTCGAGTCGACCCACGTTGGGCCACGCACAGTCACTGTGTGTTACGCCGATAAACCACCAGCTCGCTGCCTGCTGCCGCCATCACCAGGTGCCGGTGTGCGGCGCCGCCAGCCTCTGATGACGCCGGCCAGGTCGCCGGTCAATTCGCTTCCCGGCTGCTGGGTCAGACGTCCGTCCGTCCGTCTGTCCATCTTTTCTTCCGGTCACTGGACGCGCCAAGTCGTCATCGTCGTCATCGACCTGATAGCACCCTGCACCAGCAGACTGCAGTGTCGGATTCAAGGGGGGCAGGGGCGGCCGTCTCCCTACTGACTGGAAGCATCTTGAAGCAAGTGAAAATTTTGCACGAAAATGCATTATTTTTGCATAAAATTTTGAAGGGTACAGCCCCATCCCCAGACCTTATCCCTTATCTTTCCGCCCCCTCCTCTTATTCTAAAATTTTGGATCCGCCATTGGTAGACTGCAGTGTCTTGAAGTTAATCCTGATACCGACTGGATGAATAGGCACAGGGTCCGCCTTCAGAACAAGACTCCACGCATGGGCCTACTTCGATCTGGTATAGATTCGATGTACAATATGCTGAAGATGATCGAAGGCCTGCAACAAATCCGCAACATCCTCATGCGTTATGCCGTTGTACAGCTTGTTGTGCGACTTGACTGTTTTTCAACAAATACGCAGCGGAGTTTAAGACCTTGGGTCTAAGATACCTGACAGTTTCTGACATAATTATTTCCACCGGGACTCTTGTAAGAGGCGGTAGCCTATATTATTGGACATTTATTTATGGGATGCTAGGGATAGGCCGTAGTGTACGCGTAAGAACTGTGCAATCAAAAGTGGTTATTAAATTAAATGTTGTCCTGGGTGGTAGAAATGGAAAGTATTATAATGTGTAGGTAAACTACTATAATATTACTCGGAAGCCATAGCTGAACTAGATAAATGGAATGAGATAAAAAAACCAATCGGCAAATAAATTAGGCTAATTAGTTGATTTAGCTAATTATTACATTAATATTTCACAAGCTAATGTAACGACATCTTTGAGACGAGGTGGGATATTTAATTATGGCTTTGTAGTACATGCCCTGGAAACACAAAATGTATCAATATTAACAAAAATATGGCAAAGTCGGCGGCACACTATTTTAACTGGTTTGCCAAATAAATTGTCAGTGCTGGCACCCAGCGAATGCCGTTGACTTAGTAGGCCTATGAATGCTAGACTATCGCTCTGTGTACATAAGAACATCCGAACAGTTTTTTGTGACAAAGTTAGAAAATGTAAGCAAATTTTAATAACTGTTCCACTGTTGCAATCTGAGATAAACTGCTGAGTAAGCTGTAATACGGGTATCAATCAATCAATCAATCCGGAATTTTTAAAGTGGCCTAAGTAATGTAAGCTACTCCCAGTAGAGAGATTAGATAGATAGAATAGGCCTACAGTCCAGGATTCTGATGAAGAGATGACTTTTGAGTCGCTGACGGAAGGTGGACAACGCAGATGTCGCGTTGTCCGGCAGGTCGTACAGGTCCGTGGGCCGACAACCGTAAAAGCCCAGTTGGTTGGCGACGGCTGTCAACTTGATCGAAGGCACTGCTAAACGGTTGGTGGTAGCAGAAAGGAAAAGTCAGCGACACGTAAGTCGGCGACGTAGTTCAGTTGACCGAGGTATTACGGTGCGAGTCCATGCAACATGGGCGGCGCCAGAGGAAAGCAGGGAGACAGCGACAGCTGTCTTCCGTGTCTTTGCCCTTGCCCCTTTCGTTGCCCCCTAGGAAAACTTTTGGTGGTAATAAAATGCCCCCTTGTAACCATACACATGCTAAGGTGTGACCCATCAAGGCAACAAAGATATCCGTGATTTTTTTGCATTTTCAATTATTAAAAGCAGGCAAATTTGCGGCTTTTATTGAACAAAGCTAAACATGTTTCAGCTTCAGAAGGCTTCGCCTCCTGATTCCCTAAAGTCTAAGGCCACTGCCCCTGGAGCCCGCTATACGTCTTTTGATGGACACAACAACTGAATAAGGTCGACATTTGACCTGCACACACACAAAAAAATTGCCACCTGTGCCCGGGGACTTGCCACCCCCCGTTTTCTACCAGCTTTAGATTCCTAGCGCCGCCCATGTCATGCAAGACTTCGTACACCAGAACGGCGATCTTGTACTGTACTCGCTCCAGCACGCGCAGCCAATGGAGGCAGACAAACACGTCGGTGATGTGGTCCGAACGACGGAGATGGTACGTCAGTCTCGCAGCCGCGTTCAGCACCGATTGGATTGGACGGACCAGGTAGACCGGAAGACCAGCCAGCACGCTGATGCTGTAATCTGTTAGTTTGTGAAAATAATCAGAACAGAGGATAAGGTGCTCACTTGGCACTCGCAGTAGAGGCAACTGCACGGTAATACTCCAACTAAGCAAAAACGTCAGTGACGAAATTTTAATTCATTAAACGTTATAACGTTATCAAACTGTTAATTATGAACACCATAACTGTGAGACTGGTCAGTCATACATTATAACAATCAAACTGTTGTTCCTTTAATTGGTCACCAGCTAAAAGACGTCTTCTCCGTCGTTACGAATGTATTTGGTGGCTTTGCAACGTGACGAATGGGAAAGGCCTGTACGGGCTTGCGTTTTAAAAGACAGCAGTTTAAACATTTGTTGCAACTTCTGACTATGACGTTAGTAATCAGCAGTTTGCTAACGCTATAACGTTCAATGACAAAATTTCGTGACTGACTTTGTTGTTTCGTTGGAGTGTTACCGCGCAGACTCCATACTGCGGGTGCCACAGGAAACAGACAATGTAAACTGTAGGCCTATGGGGATTCTTTGTACTAAAGTTTGTTGCTATTGAACCAAAACTGTTTTAGATCGTAATCGATTTAGCAAAAACCGAAACCGGTTTCCTTTCAGGGTAGAGTTTTCTGCAATCGATTAAGCCGGTTTCGCTGGCGAAACCGGAAGCCGTTTGCTTGTTGCTGTTTTGTTTACTTGTAGTTGAATTGTTATCACGTACAGGAATAAAGCTTCAACAGTAAGATGAATTTATTTTTTTCGATCACCATGGGAACCATGACGCTCGCCATGTTGTTTGTTTACAGTCCTACCGTCCTACGGAAACGGTTTGGTGCAATCGATTTACACAGCAAAACCCAAAACCGAAACTGGTTTCGGTTTTTTAAAATCGATTACGGCCTTAGTTATTTAAAAATGTATGAGAGGTCCGGTTTTTAGAGACAAGCGCAGAAAGTATAAAGAACTCAGTTAAGTAAAACGATTATCAATAATTAAGATTTAGTCATAATTACATGTCACAGCTTAAACACATAACTCGAAGCGTTCATGCTTCCACAGACGTAGATATCTGCGTACAGCATCATCGACGTCTGCTGCTGAAACATCGACAACTCGTTCACAGCCACGTCGTGACGTCACACCATGCCAATGATGTCCAAGGACGTGCGCCAGCCGCTGGAAGCAAAGATTGACATGCGGCAGGTTGCACACACCTTCGACGACATAAGTGCCAGACTGAGAAAAATACATGTTAGACAGCCCAGCGCCTACAGGAGCAACTATGATGACAGCTGAATGAAACATCATCATCGTGTCATTGAGTGACGGCGTCGGGTTATCAATGAACAGCGTGTATGTCAGATTGCAGTCTCTAGCAGCACGCTCCAACACTTCTTCAATTTCTCTTTGCTTACTAAATTTTCTTAATCCTGACCGTCGGATTAATATCAGTCTGTTCCTCGGCTGAACGGGAAAGTTTCGTTTGATGTAGTTTTGGTAAAGTTGAGACAACGTCTGACTTTCCTGTACGTTGGCATACCCACACGGGGTTGATCTCGGCTGATAAACAATCTTAGCGCGAGCGATTCCTGTTACTAGACGTGACTTGTCCAAACCAATAATTCCTAAAAATTCCGCCATACGGCCTCCTACTTGAGGCGCCAAGATACGAATATCTGGATATGATTTAAGAAATTTTAGGCAAAGAACTAACCGTGGAACGTCCTCCACCATTCTGTGGAAGACTCCGTTGCCCCAGTACTGAGTTATGACATATATTTCATTGTAGCACGGAATGTGCAACAGTTTTCCACCACGCGGTATGGTTGGCGAGACATCGTGACTACATGCATCGAGAACCAGCTTTGTGTTTGCTGTGATAACGTCGCCCAGACCAGTAACAATAGCGTTTCGATGAATATGCACATAGAAAACATAACGAGGTGCCGACGTGTAGAAACGATCTGGGTACAATTCGCTATTTTTCGGTTTAGGCGGCTTGGCATTGACGAACAACGGTCGCAGTGATTGTGCTGTTGCGGTATCGTTAATGTTTCTGTTGCACTTTCTCCGGAACAAGACATCGTAACGCGCCCTGATGACACCCGGCGTCTCAATCCACGAACACAGAACATCGTCTGCCGTCCACTCGAAGTATCGCTGGTAGAGTACATTGGAGAAGTCGGTCAGCGAGCTCCAGTTGGATCGTGAACCAAGCCATGGCAGAACCACCGTGATGATGTCTGGATTGTCACTCAGCTTGTCGATGTAGTTTTCTTCAACGCCCCTTACCACCCGCAGTGGCGTTGCTCCATGTCCAATGCTCAGATTGTTCTTAGCTGAGGTCCAGCTAGTTACGTTGCAGACGTTGCTTGTGTGTGGAGTAAGTAGCAGCTGATGACGTAGATGCTGGAGTTGGACGTTGAAGCGAGTGACGCGGTCGGTGCAGTTGGCGTCAACGTGGACCGTGACGACTGACGCACCAGCGCTAGCCCGCTCGCTAATGTCTAGTGTCCGGCTGCTAGACAAAATACCTAGAAAGGGCGAGACATCAGTCGTCGAGATGACGTGGTGAGAAGCTAGATAGATAATTGAACTTAATGGCACCGATAAGACCATAGCGACGATCACGAAGCGTTTTAGTCGGTACGACTGCATCTTGCTCTATATCACTGGTCGGTTGTAATTAGTTTCCTGCTACTAGATGTACCGGTAACCGCATTCGTTTACCTCACAGATGTATACATTAAATATTCTACATACCGGACTGCAAGCTCACTCCGTTTCGCAATGCGTCATTTTCAAAACGGTCCCCGTTGAGCATGCTTTGCGCAGAGTTACGTGTGGCATTGCATCATTCGATGATTCATGCTACCGAAAGCGAACACTTATGAATCGTAATCCAACGATAGATAAGATGATGGCTACCTATAAAACTACTTCCAGTCCTTTGTCTGCTACTCTGTGTCACGGCGTTGGTCACACTGTCAACGACTAGGACTATCGATGTTGATGTTGTATTATTTATATTAGTTAATGTGCCGTGCTCGTTCTGTCACGCTAGCTCAATGAACTGCGACAGTGCTTGCTAAAGCGGAAGCGCTATAGTCCTGGGCATAACGTTAATCAATCAATTAATTATTGACAGATCCGTTCATAATATTGGGCTCACTGCTTCATTAACTGCTCCCAGTATGCGTGAGTGCCGACAGCGGATATTAGAACACATACCGTTATACGATACCATGCGACAAAATATTGCACTTGAAAACTCTCAGACAAGCTGTCAGTTCAATCTAGCACGTAAACTAAAAAACTGAAAATGTTTTAAATATTTTATAAAAAGAGAGAAATTGAATTAAAGGTACAGTTCTGCAAAATAACAAATAAAAAAAACTGTTTGTCTTGAGAAGCCTGAGATCAAGAAAAACTAGAACTGAAATGAGACAAAAACCGTAAACAAGCCCAGGTATTCGTGAAATCAGTCCGAAGCAGAGCCGGCGAAAGGGCCCCCCGTACACCCCGGCCAGGGAATCACGTATGCTCAGGGGCCTCGTGCTAAGTGTAAAATTTTTTTTAGTTTTAAAAAATATATTTAAAATATAAAATGAATAATCATGTGAAAAGTTTACCCAAAGAGGACAAGTCTATTACTTTTCATTACTGTACAGTAATCTGTGGCGTATTGCGGCCTATAAACGTCATTTTTTTAAAAAAGACAACACAAATTGTATCTGATTTTTTTGCGTTTCAATTTTTTTTAAAGTGGGCATATTTGCGACTTTTATTGAACGTCCAAATGCCAAGTGTTTCAGCTTCAGGGGGAGGGGCTTCGCCCCCTTGACCCCTGATTAAGGACTCTGCTCCTGGACCCAGCTGGCGGCTCCGTCTTCAGACTTCCTATTATAGGGGCATCATACTTGTATTTGGGGGCCTTCAACTCTCTAACGCCGGCACTGGTTCGAAGGGGTGACAGATGTCTATGGGAGGTAGGATCATTTAAGAAAGAGAAACGTTTTGAGACTGAAAAACATGATCGGGTGATAGATGTCAAGAGTGATGATGAATATTGATGATGACATTGCTGAGGTGAGACTAATATGGAACAATGGTAAGTCAGGAAGAGACAGATCAAGACGTGGCTGACGAAGTGAGTGAGGGAGTTTATTCCAGAGATGAGGTGATGCATAGCGAAAGGAACGACTGGTAATTTTTAAAGGAAAATGAGTAGGTAGACGAGCGACAGTGACGACAGGCGATAATCGAGTGTTACGTGGTGTCTGGAGGGAGATTATGTCGTACAGTTAGGAAAGTTGAGTGGTATAGCAAAGTTTGAAGAAAAGAGAAAGAATTCTTTATTCGAAACGTTCATTTATTTTAAGCCAGCGAAGATATGTAAGAATAGAAGTAATGTGAGTAAACTTAGGAGCTTTGACGACACCTCGAGTGATGGAGTTCTGGATCAGATGAAAACTAGGCCTAAGGCTTCACGCCGAGTAGCCAAGAACTAATGACTTTTTACTCGAGGCCAAAGTGGGAAACGTTAACGTCATTGTTTTTGAATTGCCGGGGGTTAGAGGGTTGAACCACCAACTCTTTTCAACCTCCTAACACGCTGTCAAATTACGCACTAGAGGGGTCAGCTGTATACTATATGCATATGATTTACATCACAATTTTGTTCTGGCTCTAATTATCGAGAAGTTCGACTTCCAGCTAATATTTTCACAATTCAAACCCTGGTTAACGTCTCTGATTATACAATGTATCCAGTAAAAAACCAAGCCTCTACATATCGTGCAATAAAAGTGTCCAATTTAAACGAATTTGGATAACTTTTTGCACACTTAATTTTGAATAAATTTCTAAAAAGACTGCCAAATTTTGTTGAGAAATGTCGTTTTATACCAAAATTATCAAATGTTGAATGTCGATAACAAAATTTCTTCGTTACCAATATGGCGTTACATACTGCAGTCGCTCAAGCATGTAACGTTTGTTGACGCAATCAAACAATTACAAAACGGTGCTTTCTGCAGATGATCGTGTTTTAATTGAACTGTTGGACGTTGAAGCAAGCGACGCGGTCGGTGAAGTTGGCGTCAACGTGGACCGTGATGAATGACAACTCACTCACGTTACCTCTCCGCTCACCCGCGTTAGTACTCTCGCTGTTCGGTGTCCGGTTGCTGGAAAGAATACCTGTCAATGGCGAAAACTTTGTAACCGACGTGTTATACTGTGAAAGCAGGTGAAGAATCAGGCTGAATGCGACTGTCAGTGATAAGACGAAAACGACAGTTGCAAAATGTTTTCGACTGCGCCGTACATTGCAGCGTTAGTGATAGTGTCTCGCTGGTGGAGGTAATCGTTGTCAGTGAATATGAGTAACATCGATATATTGACGTTATTGATTAACGAGTGCTTTGCACGTTATACCTCTGCAAGCGTAAATCATGTGCAAGATCACAGCGATCGCGACTGGCGATGATATATGTTATCTGTTGGTTTGAGACTATGACTGAAGTTTCTAGTTCAGTTTAGGGGCGAATAATCCTCTATTGGAATCCAGGACAAATCTTCAGAACTAGCCACAAACTGTAACTCGTTTCCTTGCGCAGTGTGTTAATTTTTACCCCTTTAAAACGTGCATAATGCTTTGTGTTGCACTGCTGAGTGCGAGAATTTGGAATATAGAGGACGAAAATTAATCTGTGTATGCAGTGCATATTATGACTGAATGTATTATTGAAATGCAACAAATGACCCCTAAACATTTACTGTTAATAAACGAGTTTTGACCACATAATTGAGTTGTTTATTTAACGATTTTTGTTTAAATATATCTAAAAAATACATTAATCGCATGAAAGCACCTAAATCATGTTAACAAAAAATACTAATCGAAATCTCTAAAAAAACATAAATATTCACAATAAAACAGTAACCGCATTATGTTAGTCTTCTCGCGTGTATTGTCGATACGATAATATAAGCAAATAGAAAATACGACAACTTGTTTCTTTACTACTGACTCTTTAAACCCACAGATCCGATTGTAAAAAGGTTCTTTTTTATCTCTTGCGAGTAAAGCGCTGATTTAAAGGCGTGCGGACGTTTTCGCGTGTTTCTACGGTATGGCGTACAGTGTTCCTAACGCATGTCCTGTTCATCGCGAGTTAAGAAGCCGACTACATCACGACGTTTATCTATGTACAACCATTAATTTCATCTGCAGTCTTCTTCGAGGGTGGCGACCACATATCGATACAGAAACAAAACAAGAAACAAAAACAAGAAAAGCATGGTGCGCTAAATTACGCAGCTGACGCAACGGTTAAAATATAAGGATAGAAGCGGTGTCTATTTTTGCGTTGCGTCCGTTGCGTGCGTTGCGTAACTTGCGTTGGATGAGAACCACGCGCACAGAGCGCAGACACAGCGCTCTCCATGGCGCAGACCCGTCGGCGGATGCGAAAAGAAGGACCGGTTGGTCGGTTGGTCGGTTGGTGAGTCAGTTGTCGGCAGCGACGTTATTAAGCTGCCCGCTACAGCTGTCGGACAGCTGAAGACGAGACTGGCGAAACTCAGTGGCCAGGGTGGACAGAATGTAGCGGATCGTCGTCCTGTAGATTGTCTCCACGCTGATCGTGAATCGGTCTCCGAGCTCCTCCTTCACCGCCAGAATGAACGGTTCTTCCACGCGCTGCACACACAGACCAACCGCAACGTTCAGCATCGGCGACACCACTTTATTTCACTTCAGCAGAGTGTGCCAGTGAAAAACAAAAAAATTCAGCTGCCGCTAGGGTGGCCAACCGTACTGCATGCGTCCGAAGGCCTGCAAATGTGAACATGACTTCTTACTTACTTACATAACTTGCGAACATAAACTTCCAGCCCCGACCTCAAAATATTACTAGTATAAGTGTAGTGAACCTCCGAGCGTGGGTAAACGTATCGAACACGTTGCAGTTAATATACTTTATAATACCACGATTCAGCGCACAATATCATCATCATAACATACGTGCAGACAATCCCCGACCTTTTCTAACGTGGTCGGC